>Ga0210003_1000256_pt1 | contig 47261 bp, 39 predicted proteins | sample LantaG_FD_182804 | JGI IMG/M metagenome (GOLD analysis project Ga0210003, IMG submission 182804) | Deep subsurface microbial communities from Baltic Sea to uncover new lineages of life (NeLLi) - Landsort_02402 metaG (SPAdes) (version 2) | ecosystem: Environmental > Aquatic > Marine > Oceanic >... | reverse complement strand
GTACACGATGCATCTTTCGCTAAGGGGCCGGAGCTATATTCTCTTGGCCGCGCACCTCAGGGCAGCTTTCAGGATATGCTCGCGTACGAAACAAGCTGGCCCAGGTCCCAGCCGCACTCATTCTGGTGGGATATCAGGGATATCGACGAGCTAATGAGCTACTACGGCCACGCCGAGGATTCTTCTATCACCGGACGCTGCAATTATCGCGGCGTAGACTGCTACATCGTGGACGTACCGCCAAGAGGGATACCGGGATTGGTGGTCGTTCAGACATATCCTGGTTGCGAGACGTGCAGCGACCGCCGTCAGTACGGCCTCGCCGGAGAAGCGGTCGGATTAGCGGGACAGTCATTCCGGTGGTACGTCGGCGCAAAAGACCACAAACTGTACGGCCTTGTCTGGCTGTCCAACAACAATCCTCGCATCGAATACTGGATGTCGGATTATAAGGAGGTCCGCCCCGGCTGCTGGCTGCCTATAGCTCAGGGCTGCGAAGTCTATCGCAAGGACAATACCGGCAAATACCGCGTCGAGACCCACAGCGACCTGAAAATCGTCAATGCACAAATCAACGAACGCCTGCCGGACGAGCTTTTCCGGATGGATATCAAGGAAGGCGCCATGGTAGCAGATAGCCGGTCCAGCCGGACAGTCACGTACGCATATAAGCCGCCGCCCCCGGACCTGTTGGGTAAAGCTCTGCCGGAATCGGCGGATATTAGTGCCGGCCTGCCCGGCCAGCCAAAAGACGGCAAATTGCTCGTTTGTTTCTGGGATATGGAGCAGAGGCCGTCGAGACACTGCCTGAAAAGCCTTGCAGAAAAGGCCGGCAATTTCGCCGACAAGGGCCTCACGGTTCTTTGCGTGCACGCATCCGAAGTTGATGAAGCAGCACTAAACGAATGGATGAGAGACTGCAACGTTCCTTTCACCGCAAAAACAATTACTCACGATACGGAGAAAACCCGTTTCGCATGGGGCGTCAAATCGCTGCCCTGGCTGATTCTTGCAGATAGCAAGCACATAGTCCGGGCCGAGGGATTTAGCCTTAGTGAACTGGAAGAAAAAGTCAGGGAGAATTAAGATGTGGAAGAATAAGCGATTCATAGGAATTGCCCTTATCATCCTGGGGTTAAGCTTTGTAGGAAGTGCGGTACGGGTCGCCAGCGGTGCGGCGAAGGCCCCGTCTGAATTTGAAGGTCGGCTCGAGTTTTATAAACCTCTGGCCGCGGGGATGACTGCGGGCACTTCGGAATACCCGGAACTTCTGCGAATAGAGACGGTTTGTTTCTATACGAAATACGCCAACGCCTGGGGTGCCACGGCACGCGTGGGCTGGCTGCCCGTGAAAGACGCAACGTGGCGGCTCAGCATTGAATTGCTCGACACAGAAGGCCGCATATTGAAACATTCCAGAGATGAACCGACCGTGTTCGCATGCAAAGCAGATGGAGTGAGCCAAACTGTTATGCGATATGCTGATTTGGATCTGGATGCTATGCACGACCAGGGACGCAGACATACGGCTCGGTTTCGAGTGCGCCTTGAGCCATCAGAAGAACTCATCACTGGAAAAGACACCCACACACTTGATGTTGCAGTTCTCGATCAAGAGAGCCGGGAGCCTCTTGCTGATGCGGCGGTAGTGGTCAGGCACTCTTACGTCAAGGAGATTTTTCGACGAGACAAGGCTTTATACGTCACAGATTCTAAGGGACGCTGTCGCATAACGTTCGTTCGAAACGGGCTTACAATGATCGATATCAGTGCACAGAAAGAAGACTATTGTACCATGCGAAAGTCCTGGCCCAACTACGGTTCCTCGGCTCTCGGCAGAACACAGATAGTCAACCTGCCGCAAAGCCACGTACTTGAGATGGTCCGCGCTACGGCCCTTGGCGGAATCGTTCAGGATACGGATGGCAACGCCGTCGCCGGAGCAGAGGTCCACATTAACGTTCATTCGGAAGAGCCCAGCGGAACTATATACGTTAATCGCGCCGTTTGGACGGATGCAGAGGGACGCTGGCGCGTGGACGGGATATCCGGCGAGACGGAGCGATTTACTCTACAAATCAGACACCACGAATATGGCGGTAATAACGGGCGTAACAAGCATATTTCAGGAGATGCCCTCGTGAACGCCCGGGCCCTAAAGCACGTAGAGACTTTGGAAGAGGGCCTGGCAATAACCGGCCGAGTACTCGATGACCGGGGACAACCCGCAGCCGGGGCGACCGTTATGCTGGCACAACAATCATATAATGCCATGCACGTACTGACAGATATCTCCGGGGCTTTTCGATTGGTCTGTTCGAGCGATCCGTCCGATTATCCTGAAGCACCGGTTATTATTATCGAAGCGCCCGGCTATGCACCTGTTCAGCAGCCCTTCGCCCTTCAGCCCGACCCTAAGCCCCTTGAGTTCCGCCTCCAGCAAGGCCGGAGCATTACCTGTCGTGTTGTGGATACAAAAGGCCAACCAGTTGCGGGGGCATGGACCGTGATCGAGCCGCTGCCGGGACACCGGGACTATTCGGTCTGGCTGAAGGATACCAATGATCGGGCCGAGTTTCAAATACCGAACGTGCCGGAAGACGACGTGAAGCTTACTGTTGGAAAACCGGGCTACATTACAATAAGAGATCACGTATTGGTCTCTTCCGAGGATGAGGTTGTCGTAACGATGAAAAACGCGCTGCACGTTAAGGGTGCGGTCACGGACGCCGAAACCGGCAAACCCATACCCAATTTCGAAATAGCCGCTGTATTTGATTCTGGCGGCAGAACCAGTAACAGCGGTCTCACAGCCTTTGCCGAAGGCAAATACGAGGTGAGCTTTGACGAGGCGCAACCCGAGACACGACAGCTCCAGGTCTCCGCCGTGGGATACGAGCCGGCTACTTCGGACCAGATTAATATCAACGAAGGCGAGCGTGTGATCGACTTCAAGCTGACAAGAAGCACATCTTTTAACGAAGCCACAGCCGGACGCCCGCGCGAGCAGATTAGCCCGACCGGCCCGCGCAGGATCACCGGGATGGTTCGCGATGAGCAGGGAAAACCAGTACCCAGCACAATCATAATAACCTGCCCGCCGATGGGTAAGGAGACTGTGACCGATGCCAAAGGAGTATTCACGCTCAGATTGATGAGATTGGGATCAATGGGTTCAACGCGAAGAGAAGAAACCACCTATCTTCTGGCCAGGCACAAAGCGCGTAATCTTGCCGTAGCTATGGAGCTTGACCCATCGGTGGATACGATAGATGTCACGCTGACTCCGGGCGCTATTCTGGCCGGCAAGGTCGTCGATGTCGAAGGCAAAGGGATTCATAATGCAGAGCTTTCTCTGACTTTCTGGACATCGAGTATCGGTTATAGAAATAGTGAGATTACGGAAATCGACGATGCAGGCCATTACGAAATCAGGGCCGTTTGTCCCGGGCAAAAATATTCCGTGAACGCCAGCGCCGATGGGTACGGCAGCCGGTACGTACAGGTTAACACGGGTGATGGACACGTGGAGGTTGACCCGCTGGTCCTGTCTGTTGCGAATCTGTCGGCTTCGGGTATCGTGGTGGATGACTTAGACCAGCCCCTTTCCGGCATCAGAATCTATGCCCATGGAAACGGTCAGCCGTCGAAGGAGACTTTCACGGATACGAAGGGACAGTTTATTATTGAGAACGTTTGCCCCGGCGAACTTAGTATCCAGGCAAACAGCAAAGGAGGATCTACTCGGCGCTTACATGGCCGAGCCCAGGCCAAAGGAGGCGCAACGGATATAAAAATTGTGGTTTATGAAATGGATCAACGCGGCAGGCGTATCGCGAGCCAGCCGCCTTCCCTGGTGGGAAAAGCCTTGCCTGATCTGAAAGAGCTAAGAATTGATGCTTTGCCGGGCGATCTGGCCGGCAAAAGAATACTCGTCTGCTTCTGGGATATGAACCAGCGGCCGTCCCGAAATTGTATGATACAACTTAGCAAAAAGGTACAAGAGCTTAAGGAAGAAGAGGTTGTCGTCATCGCTGTCCAGGCTTCGAATATTGATAAAGACACCCTGAAAGAATGGGTAAAAAAGAACAACATCTCCTTCCCGGTCGGGATGATTCAAGGCGACACCGATAAAGCCCTTTTCAAATGGGGCGTCAAATCGCTTCCCTGGCTCATCCTGACGGACGGCAAACATCTCGTCAGGGCGGAAGGATTTGGGATGAATGAGTTAAATGCGAAACTTCAACAAATCAGTGGAGGCTGAAGTAATGAAACATTGGTGTATTTTAATGTTAACTTGTTTGACTGGAATTGCGGCTTTCGCGTCAACGGATGGAAATGCAGTGGAATTTGCAGCGACACTGCCCGATGGAACTACTGTCGCATTGATTGGGCTGCGGAATTACAGCATGCAGGACCTGGAAAAATTCAAGGACAGGAATTATCCATGGTGGAGACCTGATGGTATTGCACTATCGGAGCCGCCTGATACCGGATGGGGCAGGACGTCGAGCGAAGGATCCTACTGGTTCGTCATTCGTGTCAGAGGGAATAAGGACTGTGATTTCAAGGCGGTCGGGCCATATGGTAACGATCTGACAGTCCAGCCCGTCAGACGAAAAGCACAAGGCTTTGAAAAGGACGACCTGCGATACTTCTCATTGCGGTTCTCCCCGAACAAGACACAGGGAGATATTAAATTAGGCATGGCTTGCGGCGATTGGCAGATAGCGGATCACTGGTCAATTAAACCTGACTGGACGCCTTATAATCTATCTATAGAAAGTTCCGATCAGCTCGTTCTGCGGTGCCCCGAGCAGGTGGGCTCGGACGTTGTGGCTGAGGTGACGCAAATAATGACCGAAAGAAAAACGCGTCTGGTCCTTTTTGATCGCGATGGTAATCGGTACGAGTCTGGAGGCGAAATCGGAGGCGAGGGTGTGGGTTTAGTTCGACGTGTTCACAGATTCAGGAACTTAGATAAAAAGAAAATCGAGCACATGGAATTTCAGGTAAGGCCTTACCAATATTGGATCACGTTCAGCAATGTCTCGTTACAGGCAGGTTATAAGATCCAGCCCGCGGTTGACATAAAGCAGCCTGGCGCTCTGTTGAGAGGCAATGTCCTACCCGGCTTCGATTTTCCCGCTGAGGACATTGAAAATAGAATGCTCCTAATTTGTTTTTTCGATATGAACCAACGTCCGTCGCGGCGGTGTATTAGCCAGATAGCCAAACAAGCCATGCAGTTAGAGGAAAGAGGTATCTCCATTGTCGCCATACAAGCTACAAAGATTCGTCGAGACAAGCTTGATGAATGGACTAAAGATAATAACATCCCCTTTTCTGTTGGGATTATTGAAGAGGACATAGAGAAAACCAGATTCACATGGGGCGTTCGTTCGCTGCCCTGGTTGATTATGACGGACATCCGGCACCTGGTAGTGGATTCTGGTTTCGGATTGAGCGAGCTTGATGACAAAATCGAAGCAGCGAATTAGCAGGTCCATGCGGCTGCATATACATTCAATCCAGAAGCTCTGGTGTCACCATCCATTCAATCTGCCACTGGCCGGGGCCGCGGCGGTTCAGGCAGGCGATTGAGCCGGCATCGAATGCGGCAATGTTAGCGGTCTGCGTGCCGGCGGCCAGCAGCGAGGCCAGGTATGCCATAAACGGCAGGTGGCCTACTATCATCAAATCCGTATCGTAGGCCTCCAGTTCGTCGGCGATGATTGTGACATCGTCATTCGGCATAAGGTCTTTATGTGCAGAGCAACCCTTTTCCACCGACACAGACTCAGCCAGCGTTTCTGCCGTCTGTGCCGCCCTTAACTTGCCGCTGTGCCAGATATGCTCGACTGATATTTCCAGAGGTTTTATGAACGAAGCGACCTTTTGGATATCGGCAAGACCTTGCTCACTCAAAGGTCTTTGAGGATAAAACTGCGAAGAGACCGCTTCTCCATGCCGGACGAGATAGACCTTCATTTTCGAACTCCTGTTAAATTTTCCATTGATCGTGATTATAACACAAACAGACTCTTGTACAATTATTGCTTAAGCGGAAGAACCGCCGGAATATTGGTGATTTGCAGGCTGAATACGAAGACAGATACGCTCGTAGAACAATTTTGCAGCCGTTTGTTGACAACATCTCTCCAAACGGGTAAAATTACTTCTTTATAAATTTTTGGAGCATTTTAAATGACTGAATATTCGAATAATTTTGAGGGTAAATATAATCCGTTTGAAGCATTGGCCGGACTATTAGAAGAAGAGAAGGCACGCGTTTTAAAAGCGATAGAATCAAGAGGCAAATTTGTATCCGTTGACCTGGGAAAAAAACGTCCTCTAAAAATCGGTTTTGCCCCCGGGGATGGAATTGGCCCGATCATCGCCAAAGCCGCCAGAACAATTTTGGAAAACATGCTCTCCGATGAAATCTCCGAAGGTGATATTATAGTGATTGAGATTCCGGATCTTACTATTGAAAATAGAATTGAACTCGATGTAGTTGCACCTCCAACATCTATTGAAGTAATTGACCAATGTGATGTAATTCTTAAGATGCCACTTGAGACACCAGACAGCTCCAAATATCCAAATGTACCAAGTGCCAATGTGTGGATGAGGAAATATATGGATCTTTTTGCATGTGTGCGCCACATTAAGAATGATGAAAAGGGAATAGATTTTACGGTTTTCCGCTGCAATTTTGGAACACCTTACCAGGATGCCAAATCGGCGGGAATGATGAAAATTAACGGCCAGGATGAATACTCATTGTGTTTTTGGCCGCAAGCTCGTATCGACATTGAAAGATTGACACATTTGGCCTGCCTTCATGCAAAGAAAAACAATAATGATTTCGTTGTTCTCAATTTCAAGGACAATGTAATCAAGCCTGATGCGGCAGGTCTCAATTGGGCCAAGGCTTATATTGATGAGAATTTCCCTGAGATTGATTATCTTAGTGTAAAACCAGACGACTTTTCATATACATTGACTCAACCCGAGAAGATCAAAGCTATGAAGGGTGAAAAGACAGGCAAAACTTTCAAACTAACATCAATGGTCTGTAACAATATTGTCGGAGATATGGCTGGTGATGAAGCCGGTATGTATGTAGGCGGAATCGGTGGTGTAGGCTCGGCTAATGTGAGCTTCAGCCAGGGCATGTTTGAAGCCGGCGGCGGAACAGGAACTCGCATGATCAAAGAGAACAGAGGTCAATTCGCTTCTCCGGTAGCGGTAGTAAAAGCAACCGGCGAATTGCTGGGTTTCATTGGGTATATGGATTATCAGAAAAGTATCTTGAAAGCTCTCAATGCACTAACAGCGGCTAAATTAGTGCCAAACGGCGGTAGAAATAAAGTGACCTGTGGGCAGGCTACTGAGTTTCTATTAAAAGAACTTTCCAATTAAACTCAACAGGTGAAATAGAACTACCTGACAAATCTTCTCAGCAATTATTTGATCACCGCACACTGCGACATAAAAATATGTGCAACTAATTCCGGTTTAGCTTATAATGCTTTTTTCTTGTACACTGTTATTGTGTTTAAGTAAAACCGAAGGATTCATTAGTTGAAACAGCAAACTTACCGCAGACTTATTTCAGGCCAAAGCAGCGGTTTCGGTACGACTGCTCTAAGAATCCTCTTGGCGATAGCGGCAGCAGGTTACTCGATTGTTGTTCGAATGCGGAACTTCCTGTATTCTAATGGATCACTTAAGTCGCATCATGTCGATGCGATGGTCCTCTGCGTCGGCAACATAACAACCGGCGGGACGGGTAAAACCCCGCTTGTGGTTTGGCTGTGCAACCAGATAACTCAAAATTCAAAACTCAAAACCCAAAACTGCAAGTGCGCCATTCTTACCCGCGGCTACAAAGCAAGAGCACAAGAGAATAAAGACCTCAAAGATGAAATTGCGATTCTTGCCGAGAGCTGTCCGGAAGCTGAAGTGATTGTCAATCCGGATCGCGTTGCAGGTGCGGCCGAAGCTATCCGTGAATTCGACGCCCAAGTCTTTATTATGGACGATGGATTTCAACATCGGGCGCTGGCGAGGGACTTGGATATCGTCGCGATTGATGCAACTGAGCCTTTCGGTTATGGCAAGATGCTGCCGGCTGGGCTGCTGCGGGAGCCTGTATCTTCATTGAAGCGAGCCGGCGCCGTTGTTATTACCAGGTGCGACCAAATCGACGGGGCCGAATTGAACGAGCTTGAAAAGAAGCTGCGGGCGATAAATCCGGATATGGTAATTGCACGTTCGATACACGCCGCCGTTTCCGTAAAATATCCAGCGCCATCTGTCATTCTCGCGCAAGCGGGAATCCAGAAGGATGGTGAGACAAAGGATTCCTGCTTGCGCAGGAATGACAATATTGAGCAGTTAAAAGGCAAAAAAGTATTTGCTTTTTGCGGTATCGGCAATCCGGATGCCTTTTTGAACACTATCAAGAACCTCGGTGCTGAATTAGCCGGCTCGAAAATCTATGACGACCACTATCACTACACGAACGCCTGTCTGACCGAAATTTCAGAGCAGGCAAAAGGGGTCGATGCGAATTTGATCCTGACGACGCAGAAGGACTGGACAAAGGTTATACCCAATTTCAAATCTCAGATTTCAGATTTCAAATTGCCTCTGCCCTTTGCTTATCTGGCGATTGAGATAAAATTTCTGGCCGGAGAGGATAAATTAACAGCCTTGATAAAAGATACGTTAGCGTATAAAATCCATCGAAATAATTAAATATTGATTTGCACTGATATGTACGAAAACCTGCTGAAAACTATAAAAAATCTCGGCTCGCCGAAAGTTCTGGTCGTGGGCGACTTTATGCTCGACGTCTATATCTATGGCGATGCCGTTAAAATCAGCCCCGAGGCACCTGTTCCTGTCCTGAAAATTGCCGAAACCGAGCACCGCTGCGGCGGAGCAGGCTCGGTCGCTGCCAATCTCACCGCGTTAGGGGCGAAGGCTTACTGCCTCGGAGTAATAGGAGACGACCGGGACAGTGAAATCCTCAAGACGAAACTAATTGAGGCCGGAGCCAATATCGACGGTCTGTTTAAGGCGGCAAACCGCCCTACCATCAGCAAGCAGAGACTCATCGGTCTTGCGCAACATCTTCATCGGCAGCAATTAATCAGAATTGACAGGGAAACCGCCGAACCACTTTCCGAAGAGTTGAACGAAGCGATTTTGGCCGCTTACAAAGACAATCTTTCGCAGGTCGACATGGTCTGCCTGCAGGATTATAATAAAGGGCTGCTGAGCGATTCGCTCTGCCGGCAGATGATCCGGCTGGCAAATCAGGCGGGCAAAAAGGTTCTGGTCGACCCCTGCCTGACAAGCGATTATTCGAAATATATCGACGCCACGGCTATAACGCCAAATCGAAAAGAATCTTCCGTAGCGGTCGGTTTCGAGGTCACCGATGCGGAGTCGGCAGCCAAAGCGGCGGATTACCTGTTGCAAAAGCTTCAGCTTGAAGCTGTAGTCATTGCGCTCGATAAGCAGGGTTCTTATCTGAAGACTGGTAGCAAGAGCCTTATGATCCCCACCCGGCCACGAAGCGTTTACGACGTGACAGGAGCCGGTGACATGGTCCTGGCAACGCTCGCGGCGACATTGGCAGCAGGCTGCGATTACGAAACCGCGGTTCAGCTCTCTAATATCGCCGGCGGGATCGAAGTGGAAAAATTCGGCACGGCAACAGTTACCCTTGAAGAAATAGCCGATGAGATTACATGGCAGAGTCGAGACCAAGGCGGCAAGATCCGTACGGCGGATTCTTTGCTTAGCGAACTTGCACGGCACCGCCGGCAAAAAAAGACCATCGTCTTTACGAACGGCTGTTTCGATGTTCTGCACATAGGACACGTAAGATATCTGCAATTCTGCAGGCAACAGGGTGACGTCGTCGTTGTCGGGCTCAATAGTGACAGTTCGGTGAAAGTGATAAAGGGTTCGGACCGGCCGATCAATAACCAGCACGACCGTGCCGCTATTCTGGCTGCGTTGGAGATGGTCGATTACATTACGGTCTTCACCGATCCGGAACCTCTGAACTTGATAAAGAAAGTCAGGCCGGAGGTACTGGTCAAAGGTGAGGACTGGGCGGTAAAAGGTGTTGTCGGCCGGGAATTCGTCGAATCCTACGGCGGCAAAGTGGCTCTTGCTCCGCTCGTTGAGAGCAAAAGCTCGAGCGCTACGATTGAAAAGATAAAGTCACTGGAAGCGTAATCCTGATGAACCCGGACACAAATAAACAGGTCATTGAGGCCATCGAAACTCACAAGAAACTGACCGCCGATTTCGAGAAAGACGGCGTCGAGACTATAGTGACCATCGCCGAGGCAATCACAACCGCATTCCAGCAAGGCGGCACGGTATATCTGTGCGGCAACGGAGGCTCGGCTGCGGATGCTCAGCACATTGCCGGCGAGCTTGTGGGCCGATTCACCAGGGAGCGAAAGGCGCTGGCCGCCGTAGCCCTTTCAACCGACACTTCAATTCTTACGTGTATCGCCAATGACTATTCCTACGAGAAGGTCTTCGCCCGCCAGGCCGAGGCTCTGGTTCGGAAAGGTGACATTCTATGGGCGTTCTCGACCAGCGGCACATCGGCAAATATCATCGCCGCCGTTCGGGTAGCCCGGGAAAAAGGCGCTCGCGTTATTGCGTTTACAGGCAGGTCCGGCAGCAAACTGGAGCATATGGCGGATATTTGCTTTTGCGCCGATTCCGAATCAACGGCACGGAGCCAGGAGATTCATCAGCTCGCTTATCATATAATCTGCGATCTTGTAGAGCGTGATTTTGCGAACAGTTAAACCAGAAACGGATTTCGAGAAATGTCTGAAAAAGCTATATTTTTAGATCGTGACGATACATTGATCGAGGACCCGGGCTATATTAACGACCCAGCGCAGGTCAAGCTGCTGGATGGTGTCCCCGAGGCACTCATCCAGTTCAATGCCCTTGGCTATAAGCTGATTGTCGTAACCAACCAGTCGGCTGTCGCACACGGGATTGTAACAGAAAAAGTCCTTGGCGAGATTCATGACCGGCTGAAAAGATTGCTTGCCGATAAGAACGCATTTTTGGACGGGATATATTATTGTCCATACCACCCGGAAGGTGTTATCCCGAAATACTGCAAAGAAAGCAACCGCCGAAAGCCGAGCCCGGGAATGCTTTTGAAAGCCGCCGATGAAATGGATATCGACCTGAGCCAGTCCTGGTGCGTTGGCAACAGCAGCCGGGACATCGAGGCTGGCCTGCAGGCCGGCTGCAAAACAATATTGATCGATATGCCGCCTGCCCACCAGAAACAATCCGGGCCTTCCTTGTCGCTGGCCGGAGTAAATCCCGACTACAAAGCTGTAAACATTAAGGAGGCGGTCAATATCGTCAAGAAGTATCTGCGATCTCCCGCCGAGCAGCAGAAGCAGGCACAACCAGTTCCCACGAGTCAAAATGAACCGGCTCCGCAGGCTGCCGAAGAGGTTTCCGAGATTGCCGAGCCTGAGCAAACCGCACCGGAGCTTCGAGAGCCTGAGATACAGCACACAGAGCCACCAAAGCAGCCATCCGAACCGCCAAGGCATCCGCTAGAACTGCCAAAGCATCCGCTCGAACCGCCAAAACAGATGCTCGAACCACACCTACAACCGCCCGAACCACAAATGCAGCCGCCTGCTAAGCCCCAAATTTCCGCGGACAAAAACGAAGAGCTTCTGAGCAGTATTCTGTTACAACTCAAAAGTCTACAGCGGGCTGAGATGTTCGGCGAGTTTTCCGTTATGAGACTAATGGCCGGCATATTGCAAATTGTTGTACTGTTCTGCCTGCTCGTCACCGTGTGGTTTCTGATGAGCCCGGAGAGACAGGATAATTCGGTTTTCATTGCGCTTGGCTTTGCTGTAGTTTTCCAGCTTATGACGCTGACATTCTACATAATGCAGGAGAAAAAATAGACTCGGGGCATGGCGTGAAGCCGGATACGAGACTCAAGAGGAATCTCAAACGCAATGAATTGCCTTGGAACCAAGATAGAAGATGCGAATATTTTAATCTGGCTGCCTTCCCCGATGGGTGATGCGATTCTCTACACGCCGGCATTGCGGGCTATTCGCCGGCATTTCAAATCAAGTAAAATCTGTTTTTTTGCCAATCCTGTGGTCCGCGGAATTCTATCGCCATGCACCCTGAACGACCAGTGGCTGGAGCATCGGAAAAAGAATCCGTTAGCAATAGCACGAGAGTTCAGAAAACATAAATTCACACATGTAATTCTTTTCAAAAATTCATTTGGTTCGGCACTGACGGTTTTCCTGGCTGGGATACCGGTACGTATCGGCTATGCCCGCGATAATCGTGGTTTTTTGCTCACCCATAAACTACCTCCGGCGAGACTTCCAAACGGCAAATTCAAGCCCCAGTCCGCGATTGACACGTGCCTTGCCGTTGCTTCCCATCTCGGTGCCGATATTGGCGATAGAAGTCTTGAATTATCAGTCGATCCGGCGGCGAATGATACCCTGAGGACCAAACTTCCCGAGCTTGCCAATGCCGAGGGGCCGATTGTCGTGATCGTTCCCGGCGGAGCGTTCGGCCCGAGTAAATGCTGGCCGAACGTTAGGTTCGCGAAAACGGCCGATTGGCTGATTACCAACTACAACGCAAAGGTTATCATATCCGTTGCAGCCAACCGGACTGAAAGGCAAATTGCCGACGGCATTTGCGAGTTAAGCGAACACAAACTTATTAACCTCGGAGAAAAGCCCCTCAGTATCGGCGAATTAAAAGCCCTTTTCTCCGCTACAGATCTGGTGATAACCAACGATACAGGCCCGCGTCATATCGCCATCGCGCTGCACCGTAAGGTCGTCACAATTTTCGGCCCGAACAACCCGGCATGGACAGAAATGGGATACGAAAACGAGATTCAAATAATAGGAAATGCCCCTTGTGCTCCCTGCGATAAGCCAAGATGCAAAAAGAGCGAACATTTATGTATGCAGGCAGTGAATGTCGAAATGGTTTGTGCCGCCGCCGGAGATTTACTCGAAAACAACCGCAAACAAGCCAGGATTTCAGCTCGACAGGAATTCATAGAAACTTCGCAATCGTTTTTCTTAGACAGCGGCTACGTAAGAGCTTTTGAAAAACTCGGCCTGACATCCTTTGATGCTCTCTTTTCCTTCAATTCAGGAAAAGATCCCGGCGGGTCCAGCCTGCCTGAATATCGAAGCAGGCTGGAGTTTAAAATATCCGGTCCTGATAAAACACTTTTTTTGAAACGTTACAATTACCCCGGCGCTCTGACCCAAATCAAAAACTGGTTCTGGCATAATACTCGTAAAAGCATGATGTCCTTCGATTTAGATCCGGCGGATGACTTGGCCCTGGCAGGCATTAAAACCCCGAAAACGATTTCTTACGGCGAGCAATGGGGCGTCTTTCTTGAAAAAAGAAGCTTTATAATAACCGAAGAACTTCCGAACGCCGAATCCCTGGAGCAAAAACTGCCGGACTTTTTCCAGGATCGTTCAAAAACTGAGAATCTCAGGCAGCAAAGAAATTTCATAGAACGGCTCGGTCAATTCGCCAGAAGATTTCACGATACGGGCTATCGTCACAGAGATTTTTATCTCGCGCATATCTTTTATTCGGACGACGGCACCTTTTACCTGATCGATATGCAGCGGGCATTCAAGCCTCGCATTCTCGCCGAGAGGTTTCTTGTCAAGGATATAGCCCAGTTATATTATTCGGCTCCCGGCAGCGCTTTCTCAAAGACCGACCGGCTCCGCTTTTACAAAAGTTATACAGGAAAGAGATTCCTGGACAAACGCGACAAGGCGTTTATTCGCAAAGTGGTTAGAAAAGTCAATTGGATAGCAAGGCGAGAGATTAAGCACGGCCGGCTTGTCCCCTTTACAAACTGATTTTCCTCGATTATAGTGCCTGTTACAAAATGAAAGTTGCAATAACAATAGAGCGTTACGATATCTCTCTTGGCGGAGCCGAGTGGCTTGTTTTCGAATTGGCATCCGCGCTTTCCCAACTCGGCGTCGAAGTTGATATTCTGGCCGCACAGGGTAACAGTAATGCCGCCAATGTCCATTTTCTTTGCCCGGCCGGCCATGGCAAACGCATTTCGTTGGCTTCTTTTGCGAAGTTGATTTCGAATTATACTGCCCGGAATCACTACGACATTATTCACAGTGCTATTCCGTTAGCTTTTGCCGATGTTTATCAACCTCCGGGCGGAAGCTTTGCCGAAACGATAATCCGTAATGCTGCAAGCTACAGGAACAAGCTCGTGTTTTCTTATAAGACAGCCCTGGCTTTTACAAACTGGCGCCGGACGGAGATGCTGTGGGCGGAAAAAAAACTTTGCAAAGATCCGAACGGCCCAATTATCGCCGCCCTTTCAAATTACGTGAAGGATCAGTTCATAAACCATTATAATCTGGACAGCGAACGTATAGCCCTGGTTCCCAACGGCGTCAAAGTTGATAACCAGGTAGATGCCGAAATCGCCGGAAAGCTGAAGAAGCAAATATTTCAGCAAATTGCAATAGAAAGCTCCGCCAATCCGGTATTTTTTTTATTCGGGGCCAATAATTTCCGCCTCAAGGGCCTTAACGTGCTGACCGAAGCGCTGGCGCTTCTTGATAAATCACCAACGCCCCGGACACCATATCTGATAGTGGCCGGCAGCGGGAAAATAAATAAATTCCGCTCATTAGCTGAAAAACTCAATTTGGATAAGAAAATAGTATTTCTTGGTCATCTTCCAAATATACAAAATGCCATGTCGATATCCGATGTGGCGGTATTGCCGACTTTCTATGATCCATGTTCTCGATACATTCTCGAAGCCCTGGCGGCCTGCAAGCCCGTGATAACAACGAAGTTCAACGGGGCATCCGATTTCTTTGTAAATAACCGCCACGGCAAAGTTATAGATACCCCCGAGAACATAGATGCACTGGCCGAAGCGATTCGCTATTTCACAGATACGAAAAATATCGAGAATGCGTCTAATGCGATTATCGAGGACAATCTCAAAGAGAATATCTCGATCGGCCGAGCCGCCAGGCAATTAATAGACGTTTATGAATCCATTCTCCAAAGAAAAGGCCGACAATGACGCACGTATTTTTCCCGCTCGCTATTATTGCAGCGTATCTGCTCGGCTCGATTCCGTTCGGGCTGCTTATCGCCAAAGCACACGGCAAGGATTTACGCTCGATAGGCTCGGGTAATATCGGCGCGACCAATGTATCCCGCGCTCTCGGCAGAAAATGGGCATATTTCTGCTTCGTCCTCGACGTGCTTAAAGGCCTGATCCCGATGCTCGCAACGATGCTCATTGCCAAACCTGACAGCGTCGTTACGCTCTGGTTGTGGCTCGCCGTCGGCTGCGCCGCTATCCTGGGTCATATCTTCCCGATATACGTCAAATTCAAAGGCGGCAAGGGCGTCGCAACGAGCTTTGGCGTGGCGCTGGGGCTTTGGCCGTATTATACGATTTGTGTCTTGTTCGCTGCTGTAGTGTGGGTAGTGTTCGTTTTAATCTGGCGGTATGTTTCTCTGGCGTCGATCGCCGGTTCGGTTACCTTCCCCCTCGCTTTGATTCTGGCGATAATCCTAACGCCGGACTGGGAGCTTGGCAGTTTGTGGCCGGTATTAATCACATCCATCGCGATACCGGTAATGGTCATTGTCCGGCACCGTGAAAACTTCAAAAGGCTGCGTGTAGGAACCGAAAGCAAAATCTTACAACGCAAAAACTCTTGAATCCCGGCGATTTTCTCTCCATGTTTACCTTGTAACACAAATCTCCGACCGGGCTATGGATTATAGTCAGGATTAAGTTCGGTCGGGACCGGTGCATTGACTGTTTTGCGCCAGGCGAGCATCAATTTATGTAATTCTGTGGCTTTTTCCGGCATGTTTTTGGCGAGGTTATTCCTCTCTCCAATATCTTCCTTGAGATTGTAAAGCTCCAGTGCGCCATCCTCGAAATACTCGATGAGTTTGAAGTCGCCTGCTCGCACAGCGCCACAGGGACGTGTCCTGAATTGCGCATCTCTGGCCCCTTCGGCTTTGCCCTCAAGATACGCGGGGAAATGCCAGAAAATCGCTTTGCTATTCAAATCTTTTCGGCCTTTGAGAATCGGCACTATACTTTCGCCGTCCAGAAGCTTGCCTTTGGGCGTCAGGGCGCCGGTCATTTCGAGAATAGTCGGATACAAATCGATACCTATTACCGGCGTGTCCGAAGTCGTGCCGGGCTTAACAACGCCGGGCCAGCAAACGACCATCGGTTCACGAATCCCACCCTCGTACAGCATTCCTTTGCCGCCGCGGAGCGGCTGGTTGGAAGTGATGTTCTTGACGCCGCCGTTGTCGGAAAAGAAGAAAACAATAGTATCTTCGGCAAGGTCCAGCTCATCGAGCTTATCCATGATACGCCCCACTCCCTGGTCGGTACTCTCGATCATAGCTGCGTATTTCGGATTGTTTTACCCGTTAGAGCCCGGCTTTTTCTCGTACTTTTTGATTAGTTCGGATTTGGCCTGAAGGGGCGTATGGACGGCATAATGCGGCAGATAGAGAAAGAACGGCCGGTCTTTGTTGGTTTCAATAAAATTCAATGCCTCATCCGTAAGCCTGTCCGTAAGGTATTCACCTTGTGGGCCATCCTGCAGCTCGGGATTATTATACGGGACGAAATAGCCTTTTTGCGGGTGGCCCGCGCTGTAGCCGGCAACGTTAACGTCGAAGCCCTGACCGACTGGTCCGAACTGCGGATCGTCGCCGAGATGCCATTTACCGATGCTGGCGCTGACATATCCGGCAGGCTTGATAGCTTCGGCGAAGGTCACAATCTTCGAATCAAGAATGGTGGTATTTTCTATCGGGACGAGCTTCCTGAACTTCGACCGGCCCCGGCTGGAGGTGCCGACTGTGTAAACGCCATGCCTCGGGCCGTACTGGCCAGACAGCAGGCAGGCCCTGGCCGGGGCACAGTTTGGCGCGTTCGAGTAGGCGTTCGTAAAAACCATTCCCTTGGCGGCGAGTTTGTCAATATTCGGCGTCTCGTAATATTGGCTGCCCATAAAGCCGACGTCTCGCCAGCCCATGTCGTCGATAAATACAAAAACGATATTCGGGTGCTTTTGGTCGAGGGCAGCCTTGGAAGAGCTGCCGAATGCGGCACAGCCGGTGGCGGCAAAAGCAAAATGCGAGAGTACAAATCCATTCGCTACAGCAGCACATTTTTTTAAGAATTCACGACGCTTCATAAGAATCTCCATCTCCCGGCAGAAGTCTTCGGACTGAATCAAACTCCAAAGACTGACTAATATCAATCTTTGACAGACAGACCTGCTACAGTTCAAGCATTTCCTCTGTGAGCATGCGCACGTTGTCGCCCATAGGTTTTCTGCCTTTCTGTTAGCATTGAACTATCGTCAAATTATCTGCCCAAGAAGTTGACGGCAGTCAGGATAGCTCATTCTTACATTGCCATCAATGATATTTATGTTGATTTTTTGCTTATTGTAAGCACGGGAGGGAGAATAGAAAGTTGATTACAAGCAGAAATTCGAGAATGATAGAAAAATAAACCGCAATAAAATAAGGACAGCCCCCCACCGAATAGCTGTAGTTAGAATCTCAAAAGTTGCATATCAATATCTAAAGTCGCATACCAATTTCAAAGCAAAAGTCAGTTCGCTAATCGGCTATATGTTCACTATCTGTCCCTATAATCCTCGGCGAATCGGACTGCCGTAACATATCCAACTGCCAGCAATCCAAAAAGCAGTTTATTAATTTTTAACCATCCATGGGTACAACTTCATATATGGGTTTACCATAAATGATAAAGTCCTTATCTACTTAATTCTATCGTCAAACGGCAGGTGAAGGCAAATAGGATATTCCTCAATGTTAACTATGAAAAACCTATTTTTTATTTAGCAAATGATATGATGTCCGCCGGTCGTGGAAGCCGGAAAATGGGCTATTCGGTGTCCAGATCGGAACTCTTACGTCTCAAGAGTGGTCAATCCTTCACGTACGGCGTATTTAGTGAGTTCTGCGACGTTGTGAATGTTGAGTTTTTCCATGATTTGACGACGATTTGCCTCAATGGTTTTAGTGCTTACATGCAGCTCTAAAGCGATTTGTTTCGTGGACTTTCCTTCGGCAACAAGCTGCAGCACTTCGCGTTCCCTGGTTTTAAGAGCTTCAAACGGCGAAACATCGGAGGCTGATAGCCGCTTTACGTAGTCGCTGACTACAACGTCGGTTATTCTGGGACTAAGGTATCGCCCCCCGGCGGCTACTGCTTTGATTGCCTGAACAAGCTCGTCAAACAAGCATTCCTTCAAGATATAGCCGGTAGCCCCGGCACTGAGCATATCAGCCACAAACCTCCTTTTGGAGTGTATCGATAAGGCAATCACCTTGACATCCGTGAATTCGGCGGTAATCTGGCGTGTCGCCTCGATTCCATTGAGCCCGGGCATCGTAATATCCATGATGACAATGTTCGGCAACAGCTCTCGCACAAGCTCGATGGCTTTTCGGCCGTCGTCGGTGTCGGCTATTACTTCAATCTCAGGCTGCTTCTCAAGCAAAGAACGCAGGCCCTCACGTATAATCGCATGGTTATCAACTAATAAAACTTTTATGCTCATAATTATACCCCATCAGCTTGATCCTCATTTTTCAGCGGCGCCGTCATCGTAATCTTACTACCTCGGCCCGGCTTGGAATCAATCTCAATCAGTCCTCCCAATTGTTCCAGACGTTCCCTGATACTAAAAAGTCCAAATTCAGCCCTTTTGGCCGCCATAGACGCCACCTCGACCGGGTTAAATCCGACGCCATCATCCTCAACGCTAACGCGAATATTATCCTTAACCTTGCGAATCGAAACTTTTACCTTGTTTGCCTGTGCATGTTTGACGACATTGATAAGCAGCTCTCGCACGTTACGGAACAGAAGCACGCGAATGTCGTCATCCAGTCTCTTCTGGTTCCCATCATTCACAAATTCAGTTCTGATTCCGTGCTTTTCCTGAATTTGATCGGTAAGCCATTCGGCTACTGCCGCCTCAAAACCCAACTCATAGAGTATAGGGTAGCTCAAATCAAATGTCAATGTTCTCGTGTCCTCTACAATCTGCCCAAGGCAGTTAGAGATATCCTCCAGGGGCCGGTTGATTTCATCCGAATTCGACGATTTGCGAAGCTGATCCAACTTGATCTTGGAGATCACCAGAGACTGGCTGATCTGGTCGTGCAAATCCGTAGCGAGACGATGTCTCTCAAGCTCCTCCGTAAGCGACAACTGCGATGCCAAAGACTTGAGTTTTGCCTGATGTTCAAGAAGTTCTTTCTCTGTCCGCTTGTGCTCCGTGATATCACGCGCTATTCCCAGGGTTAACATTTCACCTCCTATTTTCACTGGGAAGGTTCGCACTTCGACGGAAATATGAGTGCCATCTTTCCTTTTCAAAGTATATTCATTCGGACCTGAAAGTTTACCGGTAACCACCTTTTTCAGGTTATCTTTCGCCTTCGACAATTGCCCGACAGACAACAAGTCCATTTCAGCCAGGCTCTTCCCGATTACTTCGTCTTTAGCGAACCCAATCAGTTCCATCGCCGCTCTATTACAGTCTACGAATCTGCCTTCCGAGTCGATCAGGTAAATAGCATCCGGTGCCGATTCGAACAATATCTTCAGCCGTTCCTCCGATTCGCGAAGGGCCTGTTCGGCCCTTTTACGCTCGGTAATGTCAGTTACAATCCCGAGAATGGCCGCCTCTCCTTCATATTGTATCAATTTGCTTGCATTGATCGCTTCAATTCTCTTGCCATCCTTATTTATGATCGAATAGTCGTACGGCCTGACATCTTCACCTCTTAAATGCCTGGCAAAACTATCATTTATCAAGCCTAACGATTCCGATGTGACCAGAGTACGAAAGTCAAAATCAGGAGAACAAAGTTCCTCTCTTTTATATCCCATGACCTCCTCGCACCTTTTATTGGCATAAACTATTCTCCCTTTCCTGTTGATAAAAATCATGTTCGGAGACTGCTCGGCAAGACTTCTGAATTTCTCTTCGGATTCTATCAACGCTTCCTCTGCCCGCTTGCGCTCGGTGATGTCTGCAACCGTGCCTTCATAATAAAGTATCTCGCCGTTCTTATCGCGAACAGTCCTTGCACTTTCACGGACAAACAGCGTAGTTCCATCGCGCCTCATCCACCGAGACTCCAGTCCAACAATCCGATCCTCGGCTTCAACACGTTGCTTGAAGACAGAACGTTGGTAGTCCCGAGGGAATCCTTCCCCTTCCAGGTTCAGTTGTGCAAGCTCCTCAAAAGATGAATAGCCCAGCATCTGCACAAGCGCCGGATTTGCCATAAGGATTCGTCCGTCGGGAGTAGTTCGATACAAACCGACTAAAGCATTCTCATAAATAGCTCTGAAATGCTCTTTAGATCCCTGCAGAGCCTGCTCGGCCAGCACACGCTCGGTGATGTCCAGCAACGTTCCAATGACTGCAGGATGACCCTGGTATTCAGTCGCTGAGCCGTAAACCTCTAAGTAAATTAACTCTTTATCCCTGGTGATTCCTCTAAAAACGTATTGAATAGATTTAAGCTCTCCAGCTATCCTTTTCCGCAGGTTCTCTTTAGAAGCGGGCCAGTCGTCTGGATGAATGAGATCTTCCGGCCCCTTCTTGTTTATTAACTCATCCACCGAGTAACCGAATATCTCTGCAAATTTGGGATTGATGTATTTAAATACTCCATCCTGGATAACGTAAACGCCGACTAACGACTCCTCCGTTATACCCCTAAACTTGATTTCCGATTCCTGCAGAGCCTGGTCGGCCTTCTTGCGTTCGGTGACATTTCTCAAGAAATTCAATGTAGCAGGCTTATCGCGCCATTCGATCAATACTCCATTGTTCTCCACCCAGATAGTATTACCTTTTTTATCAAGAATCTTTAACTCATAAACCGGTGGAACTTTCTCACCCTTAAAGCGTTTGATGTGGATCCCCATCGCCCACTCTTTATGGTCGGGGTGGACAAATTCTATGAAGGGTCGAGTTAATAACTCCTTTTCTGAATAGCCCATCATAGACACTAACGCGGGATTAACGAATTGGAGCATTTGGTCCTGCACCACGACGATGCCTTCGGCGGCGTTTTCGACTACCGCCCTATAGCTGTTCTCGCTTTCCCGCAGCGCCTGCTCAGCAAACTTTTGGTCGGTGATGTCTTTGGATATTTCCAGCACGGCCGTGGGTTTTCCCTGTTCATCTCTTAACGCCACGTTGGCACTACAATGAAAGTGTTTGGTTTTGCCGTCCTTAACCACAACCTGGGTATCATGCTCATGAACGTTGCCATCATGAATCGCCCTGAGACTAAGGCAGGGATATGGCTCACAAGGCTTCTCCCTACCGTGGTACGCTTCGTAACATTTCATGCCGACAATATCGTCGCCAAAAATATTCATAGCCTTTTCATTGGCCCAGATGATGTTTAAGTCTACATCCATCATACTCATCGGATCAGCAATAGACTGCAACATGGCACTGAGTTTTCCTTCACTGGCTTGCAGTGCTTCCTCCGCTCTTTTGCGTGCCGTCACATCGGCGAGTGTCAGTACCAGACCTGTAACAATCCCCTGCTTTTGCTTTATCGGTACCAGGCTCCAATCCCAGTAACTAATCCCCCGCTCCGGATTTTCGGCGTACTCGAACGGTTTGACATAAGCGAAGTAAGATTCGCCGGTTTCAACGACCCTGCGGAAAATCCGCTCGTTTTCCGCGTGTGGATACAGGTCGAAGTGGTTTTTGCCGGGGAAAAAAGACGGCCGGCGTTCATCGGCCTCGGCGTAGGCACGATTGACCTGGACGAAATTGAATTGCCGGTCAAGGTACGCCACCAGCATGTGAGTATGATCAAGGATCGTTTCGAGCAATCCGGTGGTTTCGCGCAACGCTTCCTCGGACTGCTTTCGCTCGGTAATATCCCGAGAAACCTCTATCGTCCCGACAACTTTTCCGCAATCATCGAAGGCGGGATTGACTATTACGTGCCAGAATTTTCCATCAGGCAATTGCTTTTCCAGCTCATGACGTTTGCCCGATTTCATAGCTTCGACTATATGACAATCTTCACAAGGCTCGTTTCGCTCAAAGCGCGCCTTATAGCAGACACGCCCAATAATTTGTTCCTGAGTCATCCCGTGCCAATCCGCCATGGATTTGCTCGCCCAGACCGTTTCCATGTCATTGTTTCTGTAAACGATCAAATCAAACAAACTATCGAGGACTATGGATTGTTCCCTTTCAATCTCCCGCAGCACCTGCTCGGTCCTTTTGCGCTCTATAGCCTGCAGCTTTATAACTTCACGGATTTTTGTCAGTTCGGCGGTGCGTTCCTTTATCAATTCCTCAAGATGATCCCTGTATTTTTCTTTTTTCATGCTGCCCCGTTCATCAAGCGTATTTTCTCCGGCAGCAATGCTGCTGATTGGCTCGTACTTCTTCCTGGATGGGCGTGCTTTTCTGATCTTCTCAACAGGCCTTTTTTCATCTTTGGAATTCGACATGATTAAACCTCCTGCAGGTCCGCTTGCTCCCATCGTGCACGTTTTATTGATTACAGATGGATTCCGGCCGGGACTTTGCCAAACTTATCCTGAACTTGTCGGGATTATGCAAAGCATTCTCAGTACCGTCCCGCCGGTGTTCATAAACCGGTGTTCGGTGTTCGGCGGCACAAATACCACGTATTCGGCGCCGAACGGGTGCTCTTGCCCCTCGAAGACGAAAGTTCCCTCTCCTTCCAGGACGAATACTTCGTGCTCCTGAGAATGCGTGTGCAAAGGTGTATGCCCGCCGGGCTGAAGCTCGAACATACGCATCGCAAAGTTCTCCGCTCCATCATCTTTGGAAATAAGCCATCTTATTCCCACATCTTTCGCCCCCTCTACATCTACCGGATCCTTGCTGATATTGCTGCTTTTCTCGATCTTCATCATTTATCTCCACTTATGGATGAGAAGGTTTCAACCGAGCTTCTTTGCGAGGATTTCGGAAGCGACCTTCGGATTTGCCTGGCCTTTTGTTTCCTGCATCACCTGACCCAGCAGGAAACCTCTGGCTCTTTTGCTCTTTTTGCCGCCGTTAGTGACATCCTCGACCGCATTGGGATTCTCCGCCAGGACCTTATCGACGATGTGCTCCAACTCGCCGGCATCGCTTTTCTGTATCAGGTTAAGCTCCCGGGCTAAAACATCCGGCTCTTTACCTGTCTGGACCATTGCCTCAAATACAGGAACCGAGGAGCTGGCACTGATTTGACCGGCCTCGATCATTTCCGCCAGTTTTGCGAGACTCTCCGGCTTGATGCCAAGCTCGTTGATACTGCAGCTCTTTTCCTTAGCTATTTTCAGGCCGGTCTGCGTAAGCAGGTTGCAAATCCGCTTTGGTTCGGCGCCGGCTTTAACCGCTTCTTCGAAAAAATCCGAAACCGAGCGGTCAGCCGTCAGAACTCCCGCATCATAGTCGCTGAGCTGGAACTCATGGACATAGCGCACCTGCCTTTTTAGCGGCAGCTCGCATAAACGCGACCGGATATCTTCCAGCCATTCTTCGGTCAACTCCACCGGCACAAGGTCGGGCTCGGGAAAATATCTGTAATCATGGGCCTCTTCCTTTTCTCTCTGCAAGACGGTCGCCTCTCGTTCATCGTCCCAGCCGCGTGTGGTTTTATTGCCCATCTCTACGACTGTGCCAGAATCGAGAAATTCGTCGAGCTGCCTTTGCTCTTCGTAGCCCACGCTTCTTTCCAGTGCCCGGAAACTGTTGAGGTTTTTGATTTCGACGATTGGCGTTCTGTATTCCCTGCCGTCTTTGGTGATTGCCAGATTGATATTCGGCTCGAATCGCATGTGGCCCTTCTGCATATCCGCTTCGGAGACGCCGAGGAATCTTACCATACGCTGCAACTCAACGGCGAGCGCCCGGACTTCCGCTCCGCTGTTCATATCCGGCTCGGTAACAATCTCCAGCAGCGGCGTGCCGGTCCGGTTCAGATCCACCTGCGAGTAATTGCCGGCCGTGTGCAGATTCTTGCCCGCATCTTCTTCCAGGTGCGCCCTTATTATCCTGATCTTTTTAGTTCCGCCGGATTCAAGCGGTATTTCGACAAAGCCGTCGGCACCGAGCGGAAGATCATACTGGCTTATCTGGTAATTCTTAGGCAAATCAGGATAGTAATAGCTCTTCCTATCCCACTTCGTGAACATCGGTATCCGGCAGTCAAGGGCCAGCGCCGTCAGAACCGCGTATTCGTACGCCTTCTTATTCATCACCGGCAGGACGCCCGGCATCCCGAGACATACGGGGCAAACTCTGCTGTTGGGCTCGGCGCCGAATTCCAAAGCGCAGCCGCAAAACATCTTGCTCTTAGTGCAGAGCTGCACGTGAATCTCAAGGCCGACTATAACTTTATATTGCAGTTCACTCATTTTCTAATGAAGGCTTTTTCTTATGCCAGTCCGTTTCTTTCTCAAACATTCTTGCGATTCGCAGGAGCTTGTCTTCGGCAAAGGTCGGGGCCAGTATCTGCAGGCCGATTGGCAGATTATTTTCATCGAATCCACAGGGGATGCTGATCCCCGGGACGCCGGCTAAATTAACCGCGATCGTATAAATATCCGACAGATACATTTGCAGCGGGTCGTCGACTTTTTCGCCGATCTTAAAAGCGGTCGTCGGCGCAACGGGCATTATAATACAATCGCATTTCTCAAAAGCATCGTTGAAATTGCCGCGTATTAAATTTCTGACCTTCAGGGCTTTTAGATAATAAGCGTCATAATAGCCGCTTGAAAGAGCATACGTGCCGAGCATTATCCGCCTTTTGACTTCTTCGCCGAATGCCTCGGCACGGGATTTCGAGTAGACCTCTACGTAATCCTGTGGATTTTCCGTCCGGTGGCCGTAATGCACGCCGTCGTATCGGGCCAGGTTGCTCGATGCCTCCGCGGTAGCGATAATGTAATAGGCGGCAATCGCATAGTCCAGATGAGGCATATCTATTTCCGTAATTTCGGCTCCGAGCTTCATATATAAATCTATCGCCTCACTCAGGGCCTTTTGCACTTGCCGGTCGGCACCGGCGGCAAATTGCGGCACGATTGCTATTTTGAGTTTCTCTATCGGCTCATCAAGCTTTTCCAGGTAATCGCATACAGGTGCGGTTGTTTCGTCAATACTGGTGCTGTCGGCCGGATCGTGGCCTGCGATGACATTCATCATCAACGCCGTATCGGCGACATCCTGTGTGATCGGCCCGATCTGGTCCAGACTCGAACCGTATGCTACAAGTCCGTATCGCGAGACCCTTCCGTATGTCGGTTTTAGGCCCACAACTCCGCAGAAACTCGCCGGCTGGCGAATCGAGCCGCCCGTATCGGAACCAAGTGCGGCAAAACACAGCCGCCCCGCCACAGCCGCCGCTGGCCCCCCGCTGCTTCCACCGGGGACACGGCTCGTGTCCCACGGATTGACCGTCTGCTTTAAGCCCGAGTTCTCCGTGCTCGAACCCATCGCAAACTCATCCATATTCGCTTTACCGACGATGACCGCGTCGGCAGCCAGCAGCTTTTCCACCGCCGTAGCGTTGTATGGGGCGTGGAAGTTCTCCAGTATTTTCGAAGCGCAGGTCGTCGCCCCGAACGTAGTGCACATATTATCTTTAATCGCTATCGGCACGCCCGCCAACTGCCCCACAGGCTCGCCCGCTGCGACTCGTCGATCGACATCCGCCGCGGTTTTCAGAGCCATCTCTTCAAACGTGCTGATATAGGCACCTATCGTCGGCTCGAATTTGCGTATCCGCTCGAAAACGGCTTTGGTCGCATCGAGGCTGCTTATCCGCCCGGCGGCAATTCCGTCACGCAATTGATTTGCACTGAGTTGTTCCATTGCAGAATCCGCGTGTGCAACAAGTTGCACACCCTACGATTTTCCATTACGAAAAGCCACCTGCTATTTCTTCTTGCCTGCCCGGCGGTGTTCGAGAAGCCAGTCATAAAGCTTCTGATTATTGTATGTTTCGGTCCATGAATCATGGTTCGCATCGGGATAAATAGTCAATTTTGCGTTTCCGCCGCGTGCGTTGATTGCATCGACTACGTCTTTTGACTCTTCGACCGGGACAACGCTGTCTTTTGCCCCGTGGAATGCCCAGATCGGCACATCCTTGAGCATAAGGGACATAATGCGATTGCCGCCGCCGCAAATAGGCACCACGGCAGCAAACCGGTCGGGATATTCCGCAGCCAGAGCCCATGAGCCGTATCCGCCCATGCTCAGACCCGTTAGATATATTCTCTCGGGATCCACATCGTAGCGTGCGACAATATCGTCGAGCAGATTGATCAATACTTCAGTTTTATAGGTCCACCAATCCCCCTCGGGACACTGCGGAGAGACAACAATGAAAGGAAAATCCTTCTGCTTTTGGACTATTTTGGGCGGGCCGTGCACCTTTACTTTTTCTATATTACTGCCTCGTTCGCCGGCACCGTGCAGGAATAGAATCATTGGCCAGCTTTTTTGCTCCTGGCCGTAGGTCTCCGGCAGAAACAGCAGGTAATTCATGCTAAGAGTTTTGGTTACCGTCTTTTCAAACGTCTTGGAATGCTGACCGCCCTGTTCGAACAAATCTAATTTCATCTCACTTTTCTCCGTCTGCGCACAACCAATCAGAAATGATGCTGCAAATACAAAGCATAAGAGATAAGCCGCCTTCATTGTTCAATACCTCCCAATTAGGTTTCGACAGCTCTCAGGCACCGGAGCTGTCATCGAGTATTTTCGGCACTTTGAAAAATTCGGCATCCCGCTGCGGCGCGTTGGCCAGCGTTTTTTCGGTTCCGAGCGATTCTTTCACGCAGTCCCGGCGGAAAACGTTGCTTATCGGCAAACAATGCGCCAGGGGCTCAACGTCATCGGTATCCAGCTCGTTCATTTTCTCCACATAGTCAAGGATCGCGCTGAGCTGGCCGGTAAATTCTGCAATCTCCGCTTCGGTCAGCTCCAGCCGGGCTAATTTGGCAACCTTCCTTACCTGTGGTTCGTCGATCTTTTCTGCCACTGTGTGTTTCTCTGCCTAAATAAAAAGCGAGGCAGAAGCCGCCCCGCTTTAATATCACTTATTGAAAAACAGTATTGTCAGCCGGTTGCCTTCTCGGCGGGCTTGTAATTACGTTTGGGCGGTTTTACAACCAGTCCCATCCGAATCGCCTTGGCCGAGACCTTAATCCTGCAAACATTGCCGTCAATGATGGCCCGGACCTTTTGTATATTCGGCTTGAACTTTCTTTTCGTGATGCCGGTCACTTTCTTACCGACACCGCCAAGATATTTCGCTTTACCACGCCTGGATATACTCCTGCCGGCTACCGTCCGTTTACCCGTAAAATAACATACTCTCGACATTCAAAAAGCTCCTATTCTATTTTACTTAAGCTGGGGCCTTACCCCAACAGAATCACCAAATATATAATTTCTCACAAAAATTGCAAGTCTAAACCGGAATTTTACCGCAAAAAAAGCCGCGGAAGTGCAATTTTCTTGATATTATGGTGTGAGAATTAAGTTTTCAGGCATTAAAAGGTCGGTTTCCGGATAGTTAATTGTCGTGGTGTGTTGTTTTTTCGGGTACTCCACTTCTGCTTTGGCCGGAATTCCAAATTTGCCGATATATCTTATAATTGAGCCATAGTTCGGCGTCCTGAACAGATGTAAATTTTCCTAAGTGATTGTAAACAAAGAAATAGTATGAATATTTTGGGAATATCGGCATTTTATCACGACAGTGCTGCTGCGCTTGTTCGCGACGGTGAAATTATCGCCGCTGCTCAGGAGGAACGATTCACTCGAAAGAAGCACGACAGCCGATTTCCCACAAATGCAGTTGATTATTGCCTTCAAGCCGGGGGGCTGACCGCCGAACAGCTCGATTACGTCGTTTTCTATGAAAAGCCCCTTGTAAAATTCGAAAGATTGCTTGAAACGTATATCGCATACGCCCCACGCGGGTTCCGGCAGTTTCTCATGGCAATCCCCCTGTGGCTGCGGCAAAAACTCCACCTGCCTCGGGAAATGGACAAAGCCCTGAAGGGACGGTACAAAGGCCGCTATGTCTTCGTCGAACATCACGAATCTCACGCCGCCAGCGCTTTTTTCCCTTCCGGATTCGACGAAGCGGCTATTCTTACAATGGACGGCGTCGGAGAATGGGCCACGGCCAGCTTCGGCACGGGCAAAGGCAACCGGATTCAACTGACCCATGTGATACACTTCCCGCACTCGTTAGGCCTGCTCTACTCGGCGTTCACGTACTTCACCGGATTCCGCGTCAATTCCGGCGAATACAAACTCATGGGCCTTGCCCCTTACGGAGAGCCTGTTTACTACGATGCTATCAAGGACAATCTAATCGACATAAAGCCGGACGGCTCCTTTCGTCTGAATATGTCATACCTGCCCTATTGCCATAAGACCGTCATGACGAACAAAAAGTTCGATAGACTTTTTGGCGGGCCGCCGCGAAGCCCCGAATCCGCCCTGACCCAGCGTGAAATGGATATTGCCGCCTCGATTCAGAAGGTTACCGAAGAGATAATGCTGCTTGCCGCCCGGTATGTTTATAAACAGACGCATATGAAGAATCTCGTCCTGGCCGGCGGCGTGGCACTGAATTGTGTCGGTAACGGGCGGATCCTGCGGGAGGGACCGTTCGAGAATATCTGGATTCAGCCAGCAGCGGGAGATGCCGGCGGAGCGCTGGGAGCGGCCTTGTTTGTCTGGTATCAACTGCTGTCAAACGAGCGTAAAGTCGACGGACGGGACATGCAGCGCGCTTCGCTGCTGGGGCCCGCTTATAGTGACGAGCAAATCTGTAAGTTTCTCGATTCCGCAGGCGCAAAATACCACTCCTATACGAACCGCGAGCAGATGATTGACAAAGTGGCGGACCTCATCGGCCAGGAAAAAGTGATCGGCTGGTTCCAGGGGAATATGGAGTTCGGTCCCAGGGCACTGGGCAACCGGAGCATTATCGGGGACGCCCGCAGCGAAAAAATGCAGTCGATAATGAATCGCAAGATCAAGTTTCGCGAATCGTTTCGGCCGTTTGCGCCATGCGTGCTTGCCGAGCACGTTGCCGATTATTTTGAGATGCAGCCCGGGCAGGACAGCCCTTACATGCTTCTGGTCGCCCCTCTCAGAGAAGCCAGGCGTCTGCAAGTCAATACACCGCCGGCCCAGCTCAAAGGACTGGATAAACTGAAAATCAAACGCAGCGTCCTGCCGGCGATTACGCACGTGGATTATTCGGCTCGTATCCAGACGGTGGATCGGCAGCGGCATCCAAAGCTCCATCGCCTGATGAGTCGATTCAATGAAAAGACCGGATGCCCGGTGATTATTAACACCAGTTTCAATATCCGCGGCGAACCTATTGTCTGCCGCCCCCAAGACGCTTACAGATGCTTCATGGCCACAAATATGGATGTCCTCGTAATGGAGAACCAGTTGCTTTACAAAGAGGAGCAGCCCCAGGCCAGGCAGCACGAAATAGATGAATATATGGCCCGGTTCGAATTGGATTAAACCGCCTGATGAAGAGGAACGATTTAGATGTCATTAATTGAAATCAACTGGTATCCGAAGCGTAAAGAGCTTCGCAATTTTGCGGCGATAGCCCTGATCGCATCGATCCTCGTCGCCTCTGCGCTTTACGTGTTTAAAGGAGTCCGGATTCACTGGGCGATAATTATCGTTGAAGCAGGTTTCGGTATTTTTCTAAGCAGTTTCGTGTCCCTCAAACTAACAAGAATACTATACCTTGGTTTGACTCTCGTAACGCTTCCGATAGGTTTGGTGGTCAGTTTGATATTATTGGCAGGCTTTTACTTTTTGCTGCTGGCGCCGCTGGGCCTTCTCTTTCGCCTGCTCGGCCGCGATCCACTCTACCGCAGGTTCGACCCTGCTGCAAAATCTTACTGGCTGCCCCGGCGTGAACCAGATAGCCTTGACCGCTACTTCCATCAGTTTTAAAATGGAGAATGCAGATGCCTGAGAATTCTCAAAAAGATAAATCGAAAGAATTCAGCGAGCTTGCTCGACAAAAACGCAGCTCAATAATCGCGGAATTTTGGGGATTCCTCAAATATAATAAAAAGTGGTGGATGATACCCATACTGATCGTACTGCTGATTTTATGTCTGTTTGTTCTGCTGGGCGGCACAGCGTTAGCGCCTTTTATCTATCCGCTCTTTTAATGGCACTTAATACTGTACGCACCTTTACGGAATTCGGGTCTATCTGCAAAGCGGCGCGAAGTTCCTTAAGAGCCTCGTCTCTTTGCCCTTGTTCTTCCAGCACAATACCCAGATTGTAATGCAGATCCAGGCTGTCCGGCACGAATTTCAAGCCGTTTCGATACGCTTTCAGTGCCTTGTCGACCTTGCCCTGCTGGAACAGCAGTAATCCCAGATTGTTGTGTGCTTCGGCCCTGTCCGGCACTAATTGGACCGATCTGGAATAATGCTCAACAGCCTCGTCATAGTCTTTCTTAAGGTGATATGCAAATCCCAGGTTGAAATGTGATTCGGCAAAGGTGGGATAGATCCGTACCGACTCCAGATTATTGGCGATAGCCGCATCAAGATCACCCCCTTTGCCACATAATAAACCTAATACGGCGAAAGCTTCGAAATGATGAGGCATAGAACTTAGAACCAAACGATACTGGCCGGCGGCAGCGTTGTATTTATCCAAATCTTCGAGCAATCGGCCGTATTTCCAATGCAGCCACCAGTCCGATGGCGTTTGCTCAATCGCCTGGCGATACTGAGCTTCAACTTCGTTAATAATTTCCGGAGAAATAGCGGCCTTATAAGCATCGATTTGAAGCTCCATTCGCTTGACCCGCTGATTGTGGTAGAGCTGATTCGTGAAAGGCGCCTGCGTTATATAATCATTAAGGACCTTCTCGGCGATATTGCACCGGTCCCAATCCGTGTACGCCAAATCCTGAGCACACTCGGCCTCGGTCGGGAAAGGAAGATCATCGGCCCTGTAACTTTTTATCCGCTCGGGAAGTATCTTTTGCACCTGCTCGAAAATCGCTCCGGCCAGAAGGTAATTGCCTTTGAAATTCATGTGTACGTGCTCATAAAACAGTTCCTCACCCGGAGTCTGGCGGGGACTGTTCTCTTCGAAAACCTTAACAGCATCCACCAGGTAAACGCCGTCAGCAGTCTTATTGCCGGCTGTGTCTCGCACAATCTCGTTTATCCGCGTGTCAGCGCGAAACCTTAGCGTGTCTGATTCACGCGCCCTGACATATCCGGCCCGGGCTTTCTCATAATCGCCCATCGACCAGTAACATCGACCAAGGCGAAACTGCACGTCCGCGTAGCTATCATCGATCTCAGCGGCTTGAAGGTACAGCTTTGCCGCCTCGGAATAATTTTCGTCCGTCTCATACGAAATCCCCTGCTGATAAACCTCGTCCCATCTTTTCTTTTCAGCTTCTGTCAGATTCGGCCTGTGAAGGGACGCAAACGGGGGACTGTCTTTCAGGTTGCAGGGCACCGTGGAAAAAATTATATTAATACCGCTCTTACAGGCAAGGCGGCGAATATCCTGCAGGTTCCTCTGGAAGTGCCTGTACACAATTTCCAGGCTGGTGTCACCCGCCCTGACCTGCTTATCGAGAAACATTCCCAGGCCGCGCCAAATCTTCGGTGTACTACCGGCGCCTGCCGATCCCAGCAGATTCATCGCGAGTTGCCCCAGCTTTGTAGCTTTAATCGCAATCCCCAGGCGGATGGCAGACAGGCTGGAACTCATCGTCGAAAAGACGGTTCCGGCCCCGTAGGGACCGACCACTTCGTTGTTGCCGAGATATACGATAAAAAGGTCGCCCTGATATCGCGTGCAATCGTCGGCAATTTCAAGAACCACATGAGAATTGATGGCCGGCATCGCAGCGGTAACAACTTCGAAATTCACCTTCGGATACTCCCGGCGAAGCATAACCTGCAGCATGCGCCCGAAACAAAACGCTCCATCCGGCGTACCCGCCGCGGCGGAAGCTCCCATTACAAAGATACGATAGGTATCTTCCGATTTATTCACAGGAAAAACAAACGGCTCGGTTGTCCGGGCTATGTTCGGATGAAAAAAACGCCAGGCAAATTTGGCGTTGTTATAGTAACAAGGCTCGTCATTAATTTTGTCTTTGATGGTTATGGTTGTGGGAAAACCGTAGCCGATGAGGCGCAGAGAAATCTCCAGGAACAACAACAGAAGAGCCGGTATGACGATAACTGCAATTATGCGAAACAGCCAGAGACGCCGGCCGGTCACTAAAGGTGGCATCACTTTTGCCCCACCCTTTTGTTTGTCCTTATTTTTGGAGGGAGTGGTGGTATTTTTCTTTGCCGGCAAGTGACCTTTGCCTTTACGGCGCAGGAGGCCTTGTTTAGTACGCGATGAGGATTTCTTGCCCTTTTTTCTGTGTTTGTCAGGCATTGGTCAGTTTCTGCAAGCGCGTTTTTCTCTCAAAAACAATTTAGTCGGCGGTAATCTTTTTCAGGTGTGCGACTTCGACCCTGGTTAGTGTTCTGAATTTGCCGACGCCGAGGCCTCGGACAGTGAGCTTGCCAAGGCTCGTTCTCGTCAGCGATTTAACAGGCAAGCCGACTGCTGCCAATATTCTGCGAACCTGACGGTTCAGGCCTTGTCTGATGGTAATTTCAATTGAAGATTCGTTATGTCTGCGATTCAATATTTTTACTGACGCCCTGCCGGTTTTGCCCTCCGCCAGCCAGACTCCTTTTTTCAACTTTACAACTTGTTCCCCGGAAATCTCACCATTAATCCTGACGACATAGATCTTGGAAATTTCGTATCTGGGATGTGTCAGCTTGTTCGTCAGCTCGCTGTCGTTGGTCAGAATAATCAGGCCCGTTGTATCGGCATCGAGTCTGCCGACACAAAAGATACGCTCATTGGTGTGGATAAGGTCAATCGCCTTTTTCCTGCCCCGGGGATCGCGGTTTGTGCAGATCACGCCTTTGGGCTTGTTCAAAAGAAAATAGACCTTCTGTGCAGCGCGAATTTTCTTCCCGTACACAGTGATAATATCTTTATCCGGATCAACGAAAGCCGGCAGCTCGTCCACCACTTTGCGGTTCACCCTGACCTCTCCGCTGAGTATCAACTCCTCGCATTTTCTCCGCGAATCGATACCCGCCGCCGCCAAAACTTTTTGTAATCTCTGTTCGGCCATAATAAATCGTCCCATTTTCAATCTGTTAATATAAATAAAGCTTCATACGGCGTCAATTCGCCTGTTCCAAACCGTTCACGAAAAGATTCATTGCTTCCGGGCTTCCGTACATGATAGTCGAGTAAGTCTTGCCCAAACCCGGCCGGGAGGTAGGCGCCGTCAGGAGACGCTCAAACTTTGCATCCCATGCTTTTCGCAGGATCCTCAGGTGTTCGGGATCTCCATTAATCCTTACACTATTTACCAGCGCTTCAATCGTAACGCCTGTCCGGCCGATTGGATTTGTCGCCGGGCAGGATGTGTATCGCCAGTCGCTATACTGTTCCAGCCAGGTATCCCTGTTAATATACGTAACCGCCCTTCTTACCACTTCGGGAATGCGTTGATCCCCTGATAGCTGGTAATACCGGCTCAATCCGTTGACTCTGACCGAACTGATGAATCCGGCTTCGCCCACGTGTTTGGTTTGACAGTCGCAATGTCCCGCCGGCAGTTTCCAAAGCCAGCCGCCGCAATGAGGATCCTGGGCAGAGAGAGCATCGTCGGCCAGCAATTTCATCGCCTTGCGATAGCGTTCGTCGAAGTCAAGCTCATAGGCGCCGGCAATCGCCAGCATAGTCCAGCCGTTTACCCGCCCGACGTGCGTGCCGGTTGCAAAATTGAACTTGCGCTGCTCAACTAAGTCGGCGAGATTGTCGCCGATCTTTTCGACCGTCTCTTTCATCCACGGATCGCCTGTCAGGAAGTAATTGTAAACCATGCCCTGGGTATAAATATGTCCCAGGTTATAAGGATCCAGGCAAAGGTATGGTTTTGGGCCGCTGCCAACCCGCAGTGAAACATAAAGTTCGCGGATGCGCTCGACACTATAAAAACCGCTGACATGCCCGACGCAATGCTCATGCACCATCCCGGGACGGATCGGATAGGAAGAGTTTCTGCCCACATCGGAAAAGAAGTGCTGTTTCAGATCGTCGTTGACAAATTGAATGACATCGACCTCGCTGGTATGGCGGGCCGCTGTATCGCCCACGTAGAAGTATTTGGGATCGCCCGTTCGTGCGAATTGCAGCAAAATATGTTTGGCCGTATCGTACTCGTGATTGCCCCAGTTACAGCCGCGCTCACCGAACCAGTCTCCCCAGTTCATCTGTCCGTAGTCTCGCTGTACTTTGATGGAGTGACAATAGCCGTTGTCGAAAAGGTTTTCGGCCCAATTATCGTATTCGGCCATACCCGCCCCTCCGGCCGGAGCGGTATAACCCCATACCCCGCTCGCAAATGCCGCAGCGGGGTCCGCTGACGGGATCAGTGGAGAGTTGGCAGATTTTGCCAGCGACGTACCATCTCCTGAAAAATCCAGCCAGATTTGCCAGCGAGGCGCCTGGCCCGTTCTCAGACGGTAGCAATTTTCCTCAAATAAATACTGATACTTGTACCAGGGCTTCATATGGTCGTAAGTGCCTTTTTCGAATTCAGGGAACAAACCGATTTCCAATTTCTCCGAATCAACCCCGATACTTTTAGGCCACTGCTGCCAGAAGTCTCTCAGGGCAATTGCTATGGTCCCTTTTTCATCCTCTATCTGTCCCCATCCCAGAGCTTTTGAACCTTTTGCCTCTGCGCCTTCGAATCGGTAGTTTTCGTCATCTACCTGAAAAAGCCGCAGCGGCGAAGCCGTCTTGCCGCTCCACCCGGGCCCTCCGCCGATAGCCGCCGAGCGAATCTTACCAAGCGGAATCACCTCAAGGGTCAAATCACAGATATTCTGCATCATACCTTCCTGCGAATCGATGAGAATCTGCGGTTCGAGATAGACTTTAGACAGGCCGGCAAAAACAGAAGCCCGCATTTGAAAACCGAAAACACGCCGGCCGTCGGGCCTGCGAAATGCACCCTTCAAGAGCAATGTGGAGCGGATTTTACCCTCTGTTTGCACTTCCATCGATTCAACGATTCCATTGCAGGCTTGCCCTTCGCCGTCTGTCAGTGAGAATTTGAGGTCGACTCTATCCGAAATTCGCAGCAGAGCATCTTTCACCGGCGAAAGCAAAATTCCACCGGTTTCAATAGACGGTTTTTCCCGCCCGGTTATCTTTATGGGAGATTCAGGATTAACCGTCCCGGCCGTCTTGCCCCAGGACAGTTTGAAATTCGCCGTCCCGTTAGCGGGCGGTTTGGCCTGGAAATCAAGCAGTACCCAGCGGGCACTTCCGTCCTTCCATCGAGCAAGAACCGAACTCTGGCAGGGCACGGATTTATCGTTCTCATTATACAGGACAAAATTAACTCCATCGGGAGCCGCACCTTCGGCCAAAGGGACGCCTCCCGTTACGGGCCGTAATGACTTTAATCCGGTTACATCCCGGACACGAATGTCCAGTTGTTCCATTGATGATTTACTTTTCGAACCTGAAGCCAGGCCAAAAGCAGCCGGGATAAGACCAAAACAAATGGAAATAATCACGATTCGTTTCATACTGAATTCTCCCTGGCAGAAATTTTCAATGAGTCGTTGAGGTAAAAATATAAATTCATGTCTTAAGTGCCGCCGAAGCCGAGCTTGTCGGCGTAAATTATCCCGATACACGATAAAACCCAAAGCACAAGGCCGATCTGAAACGGCAAATCTTTGTACATAAGCCCAAGCGTGTCTGAGAAACTGCCCTGTTGTATTAACAAACTGAAACGAAAAATGCAGTATAAGACCAGCGGCGTAGTATAGACAAGATTATTCGTACCGAAAATCCGCAGTGTCCTGTCATCCATCGCATATAGCAGAAAACAGACCACCGCCAGGCCACTAGTGACATCAAGCATGTGAGCAAGCAGTTCGGGCGTATAGCCGGCCAACGTTTTGCGAAATGATTCGCTGTTTTCACGAAGCAGGATTATTTCGCCCCGGCGCTTGCTGAACGCCAAAAACAGGCACAGAGCAAAGGTGCAGATAATTAACCAGGGCGAGATAGATACGCCCACAACGACTGCCCCGGCAATAGCCCGCAGGCAGAAACCTGTCGATATGACCACACAGTCCAGAATCATCATTCTCTTGAAGAAGAGCGAATAGAAAATCATCAGCACAATATATGCCAGGATAACGATTGCAAAGCTTGGAGCGAGCGCGAAACCGCCGATGATTGCCGCCGCTGCACATAGAGCGGACACCAAGGCGGCCGAGCCGACACTGACACTTCCCGCCGCGATTGGCCGTTTGCGTTTTTCGGGATGAAGGCCGTCCGCCTTGCGGTCAATAATGTCATTGAAAATGTAAATAGCCGAAGCAGCTAAACTGAAGCAGAAAAAAGCGCCAATCGCCCTGCCGGCAGCAAGAGGGACGGTAATTTTTTGTCCAAATATCAGGGCCGCAAACACAAACACATTCTTTGTCCAGTGCTGCGGACGCATTATTTGCAACAGTTTCATGCCACTACCTTTCGCTGTTTATTCGCCAGAGTCATATCTGCAATTCCGAGAAAAACAGGAATCCACTTACTCGATGTTATTGATTTATTGAAAATATCGACATTCAGGCCGATAAGGCGTAAAATAGAATTATATGGTAATAAGCACGTACTGCATAGCGTATCGTGATATTTTTGTGCAAAATGGGACGAGATTTACGAGACTCGAATTATGATAACGACTGTTGTTTTTGATCTTGATGACACGCTTTACGATGAAATCGAGTATATCAAAAGCGGCTTTACGGCCGTAGCGGAGTTTCTCGCCGAGCTGTCTGAGGCCCCTCCTGCCGAGCGTATTTTTGGCGCCCTATGGGAACAATTCACTGCCGGCAACCGAACGAATACTTTTAATACTGCTCTCGATGAGCTTGACATAAGCTATAATGACAAGCGTATTGGGGAACTGGTAAATGTTTATCGCAGCCACATCCCGAAGTTAACATTGCCCCAGGACAGCCGGGACGTTCTTTGCGAGATGAGAGCGAAATATACGCTGGCCTTGCTGACCGATGGTTTCCTGCCTGCCCAAAAGTTGAAAGTACAATCGCTGGGAATCGAGAATTTTTTTAAGTGCATTGTATATACGGAACAGCTTGGCAGGGAATTCTGGAAACCATCGCCGGCCGGTTTTGAAAAAATTATCGAAAGCCTCAAGGCAAGGCCGGAAAATATGGTTTATATCGCTGATAACGAAGAAAAGGATTTTATCGCGCCGAATAAATTGGGTTTTTTAACCGTTCAGCTAATCCGTCAAGCACGTATGCACACCTCGATCCGAGCCCAATCCGGAGCTAAATCGCGATTCGTAATACACAAAATCAGCCAATTACCCGCCCTTTTAGACGAACTTTGAGGCTTAAGTTAATATCTTATTCCAGGCCCAAAATCAACGCTGAGAATCTCCAAACAATCATTCTTCTGAAAAAGGTTTCTCTGCGGGCTTTTTTTGTTGACTTTGATACCGTTTCCGGCGATAATATGGTATCAAAACAAGCTTTAAGGGTGATTTTCAATATTTCTAAGGAGTTTTTATTATGCCAGCACGCAGGAGAAAGCAGAGCAATGCCATGCTCTACACTCTAATAACCTTTGTTGGGCTTTTTATTGCCACAACAACGGTTGCGGTTATTTACTATGTCAAAGCCGAAGAGTATAGGACCGGTGAGGCCGATCTGCAGCGAGAACTTAACAATTATGCCACCGACAGAGAACGTCAGGCAATGGGTACAATAGTAGGGACAAAACTACCCGGTGAGACATGGCTTGGTACAATGGTTAGTTATCTTGATAAAACCGCAACCCTGATTGCAGGTGGAGTGGCTGAGCCAACATCGGCCGAGGTTAAAGTTAACAACTGTAATACAGGAACGGCGAATTCGCAAAAGCTGGTTCAGGAACATATTACTATTGGGGACCCCAACACGACAGGACTTGTCCAAATAGTCCAGGGACTAAAAGCAGAGTTGGACAAGACCATAAAAGCACAACTTGAAACCCAGAAGCTGCTTGATGATCTGCAAACAAGATTTGAAAACGCAGACAAAGCTAATTTCGAAGCAAATCAAACACTCTTAGCTGAAAAAGCTAAATTACTACAGCTGGTCGCCGATAGAAAACAAGAATATGACGATCTTTCAGCGCTATTGGAACAAACAACGAGCGAGCAGGTTCAAACTCTCCGGGATCAGTTACAGCAAACAAGCGATGACCTGAAAGCATTAAATGATCAATTACTGAAAACACAAGAGGAATTCAAGCTCGCCCAAAATGACCTGAAGAGTGAAAAGGAAAAGCTCAGCAAGATTGAGCCCGGGCCCGACCGTGAAGTGCTCGCTTATGAGCCCGATGGGCAAATTATATTGATTGATGACCAGGCCCAGGTAGTTCATCTGAATATCGGCATCGACGACCATGTTTATCAGGGATTAACATTTACGGTTTATGACCGGGGCACATCTGTCCCTGAGGACGGCAAAGGAAAAGCCGAAATCGAAGTGTTCGACATGGCAAAAACTTATTCGGCAGCACGAATCACCAAATCGGAGCTGAGAAAACCCATCCTGCAGGGCGATATCATTGCAAATCTGATTTGGGACAGCAGCAGAACGAATATGTTTGTGATCGCCGGTGATTTCGACCTCGATAACGATGAGACGATCGATTACAACGGTGACGAAAAGATAAAAACGCTTATCGAAAAATGGGGCGGCAAAGTTGCCGATACCATTTCCATTGACACGAACTTCCTCGTGCTCGGCAAGCAGCCGCAAGTTCTCCAGAAACCGAGTCTTGACGAAGTGGACATAGATCCAAGAGCAATGGAGACATATAACGCCTCGCTGCAACGGCTCAGTCGCTACAACGGGCTTCGGGATCAGGCAATGTCGCTGTGGATACCCGTATTCACGTACGACAGGTTCCTGTACTTTATCGGCTATAAAGGACATATCGGACAGGCCGGTGCCTTTTAGCGGGTGGCGATCCCGATCGAGGCAACAAAAATCTCGCCCGTGTATTGAGCAGCGATTGCAGAGAGAAAGCCCTTCTTAACGGCGACAAAAGTCACCGTCCATGCGGCCCGAATCGCTCCGCCGAGCGGCTCACCGGCATCGCAATCCAGCCCGGACGGAATATCCACAGCCAGAACGGGGCTATTGCAGGCATTGATGCTCTCTATCAACCGTCTGTACTCATCGCTCAATCGTCCTCTTAATCCCGTTCCGAACAGGCTGTCAACAATTACGCCGGCGCCGTTGATAAGACGCTCTACCTCGCCTGCGATATCCCCGCCCGACGGATTCAGCAACTCGACGGGCCGGCCCATTCGCTCCAAAATATCCAGGTTGATCTTTGCATCGCCTTTGATTTTGCTGCGATCTCCGCAGATGACCACAGTCACTTGAATGCCGCGATTGATCAGGTGCCGGGCAATCACATATCCGTCCCCGCCGTTGTTTCCGGTCCCGCAGAATATACAGACCTTCGGCTCGGCAACGTCTTTGAGCTTGTCTTCGATCAGCTCGGCACAACTGCGCCCGGCATTTTCCATAAGAACCACACCCGGTATGCCGATGGTATCGATCGCCCATGCATCGAACGCGCGAACCTCATCCCTGGTCATTACGACACATTTCTTATCCGGAGAATACCTTTCCATAGCTAAGCATTATACACCGCAAAGATGAACTGTCAATTGACAGAATCGCGGAAGTCGTTTATAATGTCATGCTGTTGATATTGTAGCCTGTGCTGCTGCCGCCGGTTTAAAAAAGTGCAAAGTAATCTATATGAACATATTATTGACAAATGACGATGGCATTTTCGCGCCGGGCCTTGCCGCTATTTATAAAGAGCTGGTCAAGATCGGGAATGTTACGGTTGTTGCTCCTTCCGACAGCCAGTCCGGTACCAGCCACAGCATTACCTTCGCCGAGCCGCTGGTTTGCAACAGGGTTGACATCAACGGCCTGTTCACAGGTTTCAGCGTCCAGGGCTCGCCAGCCGATTGCGTTAAGCTGGCGGTAATGCAGCTCCACTCCGAGCCGATAGACCTTGTCGTAGCCGGCATAAACAACGGGGCCAATGCGGGAATCAACGTCTACTACTCCGGCACGGTCGCCGCCGCGATGGAGGGTGTGTTTCTGGAAATCCCGGCCGTCGCGATGAGTCTATCCAGGGAAGAGAATATGGATTACGAGCAGGCCGCCATGCACTGTGTCGAAGTCCTCAAAAAGCTCATGCCGGCCAAAAAAGGCAACGTGCTCAACATCAATATCCCTGAACTTTCGAAAGGCCGGCCGAAAGGTGTGAGAGTCGTGCCGCACTCCAGCAAAGGGTTCGACGAATATTACATCCGGCAGGTAAACGAACTGGGCCAGACTGTCTTTCAACTGGCCGGCGGCTCCCATCTGCTCGACGAGAGTCCGACCGATACGACATCTCTGGCGGAAGGTTTCATCACAGTAACTGCACTGATTCCCGACATGACTGACCACCGGAAAACAAGCAAGCTTCAGAAAATTAAGTGGTGAACTGTTCTGTCCGTGTGCAGTTCACGAGTGTCGCAGTCTTTCATTTTGCACAAATTGAGGAAACTAATCGATGAAAGCATTGACGAAAAAGAAGCCCGAGCCAGGGCTGTGGATGGAAGATGTCCCTGTTCCTGAAGTCGGCAGCAACGACGTTCTGATCAAGATTCACAAGGCGGCGATCTGCGGCACAGACATTCATATTTTCAACTGGGATCACTGGTCCCAAAAGACCATCAATACACCGCTGGTCATCGGCCACGAATTCGTCGGCACCGTCGAGAAAATCGGCAACAACGTGCACGATGTCGAGATTGGCGAAGTGGTCAGCGGCGAAGGACATATCGTCTGCGGTCGCTGCCGGAATTGCCTGGCCGGACGAAGGCATCTCTGCACTGACCCGAAATGTATCGGCGTGAATCGAAACGGTGCTTTCGCCGAATACTTGTCCATTCCGGTCACCAACATCTGGCATTGTGACACCAGCATCCCGAAAGACGTGCTGGCCTGCTTCGACCCGTTTGGGAACGCTGTTCACACTACGCTGTCGTATGACCTGGTTGGCGAGGATGTGCTGATAACCGGGGCCGGCCCCATCGGGTGCATGGCCGTCGCTGTGGCTAAACATGCCGGAGCACGCTACGTTGTGATTACCGATGTGAATCCTTACCGTCTGGAGCTGGCCCGGAAGATGGGGCCTACGTTGACGCTGGATGTCCGAAGCCAGAGCATCGAAGAGGCCGCCAGGAAGCTCAAAATGAAAGAGGGATTCGATGTTGGCCTGGAAATGTCGGGAAATCCGCAGGCGTTCAAGGATATGCTGGCAAACATGTGCCACGGCGGCAAAATCGCACTTCTGGGAATAATGCCGGAGACTGCCATCGACTGGGATTATGTCGTCTTCAACGGCCTTACAATCAAAGGCATCTACGGCAGGGAAATGTTCGAAACCTGGTACAAGGCCACGATGATGATTCAGGGCGGAATGGATCTGAAACCTCTGATTACCCACCGCTTCGACTACACAGAATATCCAAAGGCCTTCGAAGTTATGCGCTCGGGCGAATCCGGAAAGGTGATTCTTGACTGGACGCAATAATAAGCGGCTCAAATCACAATAGCGAGGGACAAAGTATGCTTGGCCGAATGAAATCTCATATAGCTGAAGAACTCAAGCAAATCAGTGACAATGGTCTCTACAAGGCCGAACGCATCATCATGAGCCCGCAGGATGCTATGATTACGATACAGACCGGCCAGAAAGTTCTGAACTTGTGCGCCAACAACTATCTGGGTCTGGCCGACCATCCCGAAGTCGTTCGTGCCGCCCGGGACAGCTATGCCAAATGGGGATACGGCCTGTCTTCGGTTCGCTTTATCTGCGGCACACAAGGGGTGCATAAAGAATTAGAAAAGAAAATCTCGGAATTTCTCGGCACCGAGGATACGATCCTGTACTCCTGCTGCTTCGATGCCAATACGGGACTGTTCGAGACCTTACTTTCAGCCGAGGATGCCATCATCAGCGACCAGCTCAACCACGCCAGCATTATCGACGGCATCCGCCTCTGCAAGGCCCAGCGTCTGCGATTTAAAAACTCCGACATGCAGGATCTGGAAGAAAAATTGCAGGAGGCCCAATCGGCACGATTTCGCATGATTGCTTCCGACGGCGTATTCTCGATGGATGGAACGATAGCAAAGCTGGACCGGATATGCGAGCTTGCCGAAAAATACGATGCGCTGGTCATGGTGGACGACTCGCACGCAACCGGCGTGCTTGGCAAACGCGGTCGCGGGGCTACCGAGCACTGCGGCGTGATGGGACGCGTCGATATCATCACCGGCACGCTCGGCAAAGCTCTCGGCGGGGCCAGCGGCGGTTTCACCAGCGGAAGAAAAGAAATAATCGAACTGCTCCGCCAGAGATCGCGACCTTATCTGTTCAGCAATACGCTTGCGCCGGCCATCGCCGCGACCTCACTCAAGGTTCTGGAAATGCTAACAGCATCGACGGAACTGCGCGACAAGCTCGCCGAGAACACCCGCTATTTCAGGCGGCAAATCGCCGGACTCGGCTTAGACGTTATCCCCGGCGAACATCCCATCGTCCCGATTATGCTCGGCGATGCCGTATTGGCACAGAAAATGGCAGAGAAACTCCTGGAGAAAGGTGTTTACGTCATAGGATTTTCTTATCCCGTCGTTCCCAAAGGGGCCGCAAGGATTCGCACACAGATATCCGCCGCACACAGTCAAGAAGACCTGGATTTTGCGATTGAAAAAATCGATGAGGTCAAAAAAGAGCTGGGATTATAAAGACATAGCTTTTTTACGCAAGCTATCGTTTCAAACCTGATGCACTCAGCAGCCAACTATTCTTTTATTAACGCTGTTATTCTTTTATCAAGTTCGCTAATGCTGAAGCCCTCTGCTTGGGCAATATGTTTTTTATCTGTCAGGATCAACCACGGTAGGCCTCGTACACCCCATTTGTTACGGATTGTTTCAACTTTTTCAGCATCATTTGTGATCACACCACAAGCAGAGGGAATCTTTAACTTTGTCATCCATTCTCTCAGGGCATTGGGATCAGCCGGGGAAGCATGAATCAGAACACTCACCACACCCTTTTCCTGAAGATCATCCATCCGATTGGCTAATTCCTGCACACACTGCCGTGCAGGTCTCTGCTTCATGTCCCAGAAACATACAAGGATGATCTTATCCTTGGTAACATCAGGAGGCATTGTAATTCCAAAACCATCAGTTTTCGGCAACCGTTTTCCTGTTAGAGTTTGCGGTTTAGAAGGAACCTTAGCTAAAACGCCCTCATACCTGTACCCCTTATTAACTCTATGATCAGAAATATGGTCACCATGCTTGACACCAAGCTTCTCCAAAGTAAATTCGTCCTCCTCAAACGGAACATTGACAACAGAATTAGTCCAGTTGACCATTCTTGTCCATTTCTGGATCTCCCCGTTCTTTCGATGATTAATGGTTGTTATCACGAACGACTTGAGTATCCATACTCCGGACTTTTTTTCATATGTATAATTCTTTGTAATTTCAACGGTTGGTGTCTTGCTGTAGTACTCAACCATATTTCCTCTCGCGGAGAGATCATACACCTCCCTTGATGTCCTGGTTTCGTCAGGGGAGTACTGCAATGTAACAAGGTCCCCCTCTCGCTTCACAGACCGACCGACTTCAGTTTTATCATTCGCATGATTGTATAGGAGCATCAATCTACTATAGATGGTGATGCCCCCCGGATAGGAAAGGAAATACCGTGGATCAAGACAGTGGCCTTCGGACCCTTTGGCCATTTCCGTCTCACCAATCACTAAATTATGAAATACTTTGTTTTTATCGTTCGGTTGTCCAAAACCAGAATACTTAAAATAAGTTCCGTCTTTGAACATTGTCGAGTTATAGTTGTTATCCTCGCCTATGAAGTCGAACTGTTGTTCGCCATGTTGAACACGACGACACTCTTGTGGCTCCTTATTCCACCGTACGGCATCCCGCAACTGATCGTATGCAAAGGTGCACTTGTTTTTAATCATGTATTCGTACCAATCTCCGCGTGTGGATGTCCGTTCCTCAAAAGCTTCACCCTTCCATGTCAAAATAGATTCAAAATTCGACTTGTGCTTCAATGCTATAATCTTAAGCAATTCCATGTCGCCTTTGATAAGCGCATGACATGGTTGCAAAGTAAGGAGAATAATAATTATCAGCACAGCAAAAGTTAATTTACTTGAATTAGAATACAACATTACAGTCTCTCCCAACTTGTCATAAAACAAGCATTTTCACTTCAACACATATAAACATCATTTTGGTCTATTGATGATATTTTGTCCAATTTAAAAGACAGGTAAAAAAGCAGATTTGTTACAGAAATTTTTCAAGAATACAAAATGATCAAATCAATTGTGCAAAAAAATCTGAGAGATTTCTATGAAGATATTCGAATTGTCTTTTCTACTTTTGGTGATCTTCTGCCCATTGTTGCAGCATGATAATGGCTTTGCCCAGTGTGCCGGCAGAGCCGCGGAAACTGCCTGAACCGCGAGGCTCGTTAGCCACTGTATACCACTCGTAAAAACCTTTGTTTTTAATAACACGTTCGATCATGGGCTGAATTTCCCGATAGGCCTCTTCGACAAAACCATGCCGGACAAGCTCCTGGATGGTTCTGCCGCCCCACCACGTCCAGTCACCGCAGTTCTGATAAGAATACGGAGCCATCGATTTGTTTTTGAAAAATTCCTTCGGATAAGCAGGCCAATTTGTGATTCCGATTGTGGCGGCTCCCGCGAATTGCTTATTGTTGACCATATCTTTAAGAACAAGATAAATCTGTTCTTTGCTCAGCAGGTCCGCCTGCATAGTAGCCGTGGTTCCGCCATGATAGTAAATGCGATTCTCGTCAAAGTCCTCGGGCCATGGCGAGCCTTTATCAAGGTAAATATGGGGAATGAATTTATGCCGCTCGCTGTCCCAAAGGTGCTTCATGACATTCGTTCTCAGACGTGATGCGACCGCCTTCCATTTGCCGGCACTCTGATGATTCGTCCCGGCAAGATCGAGAAAATCGTGGATGGCCATGATGAGCATGGCATTGTCATACACATCGATGGCCGGATGGCTGTCCCTATCCATTTCAACACCCCACTGATGCTCCGGCTGAACATCGCCCCAGTCTACTGTGGTGGCGCCCCATATCAGGCCGTATTGCTCGTTGAAGCGATGGGTTATCAGAAAATCCATAGCCATTTCCAATCTGTCGATGACGTTGATTTCCTGAACCTTCTCGGCAAGAATCGACCTGTCGCCCGTCTTTTGTACATACTTATGAACAGACTGAATCAACGAAGTTTCCTGGTCCGTTTCGACGGTGTTTTTGTGAGCAAGGTAATCGGGCATCGTCTTCGATGAAATGTACTTATAGCTGATATTGGCTCGATCCTTGTCAACGTATCCATCCACAATATTTCCGTCCTCGCCCTGGAAATGGAAAAACTTGATCAGTGCCTGTTTTACATCGTCGTGCTTCTGAACTTCCAGCGCCAACTCAATAATGGTATTCAAGTCTCTGATCCAGACTTCCCGGTATCCTTCTCCCGCCCGCATGCCTGTGCCTAATAAATCGTATGCCATGGAAAGAACTTTCGGAAGATCTTTATTGGACAGAATTTGCCGTGCCAAGTACTCAGTTTCAGATATGGAACCTCGAGCAGACTTACAAGGCAGGCAACAAAGCAGAACCACAGCCGCCATACAAAAGAGAATGCGAATATCACTCATTTCAAAGGACTCCAATTTTCCGGATTTTCCGGACAAAAACCAATAAAGCACAAACTATATATTTTGGATACGAGCGATACTGCCAGAAACGCTCTATATTGTCCAGACTTTTCCCCCCTGCACGAAGAGCACGCTTATTGGTCTTGACATTTTCGTCCTGCCATAATAGCATATTGGCAGGTTACTGATATGCTCAAATGCCGCAGAGATTACAGCATTCAACGGACATGGAGCAACTTAGAGGAATGATAAAAAGAGCCTTTACACTAATCGAGCTGCTGGTGGTCATCGCAATCATCGCCGTGCTTATGGCAATTCTAATGCCGTCGCTGCGCATCGCCAAAGAGCAGGCTCGGAGCGTTTATTGCCGCAGCAATGTCAGAACCCTGACGCTTGCCTGGATCATGTACAAAGATGAGAACGACGGCAAACTGGTCGGAGGCGATACTCCAACCTCAGGCCAGTCAACCTGGGTGCTAACGCCGCCTAACGGGGCCAATACAAGCATCGAGGAAAAGAAGGAGTATATACAAAAAGGTCAACTGTGGCCATTCGTCAAGAAGATCGAAGTATATCGCTGCCCCTCCGACCGCAGGAATAACCAGTACCATAAGTATGCATATCGCACCTATTCGATTGCCGGCGGCTTGAACGGTGTAAGTTCCAACGGAGGATGGGAGATGCAGCCGTGCATAACATATTCCGATATAAAAAGCCCCGCTACAAAATACGTATTTCTGGCCGAATGCGACCCCCGGGGTTATAACATGGGCGCGTGGATGATATTCCCGAAATCGAAACTGTGGGTAGATCCGTTTGCCACCTGGCACCGCAGGAACAGCAGCACTCTCGGCTTTGCCGACGGGCGAGTCGAAACGCACAGATGGCTCAGCGAGGGCCTGATTAAATGGAATGAGCAGTCGCTTTACGAACCGTTGACCTTCCAGTTCGACAGAAGACCCAATTCGGATGAGGA
>Ga0210003_1000255_pt1 | contig 47279 bp, 101 predicted proteins | sample LantaG_FD_182804 | JGI IMG/M metagenome (GOLD analysis project Ga0210003, IMG submission 182804) | Deep subsurface microbial communities from Baltic Sea to uncover new lineages of life (NeLLi) - Landsort_02402 metaG (SPAdes) (version 2) | ecosystem: Environmental > Aquatic > Marine > Oceanic >... | reverse complement strand
CGTATATACATCCATACACTTCATATTTTCATATATACAGTTTTTACAGATATAGCGTTGTTATAACCGTGTGTGGGGAAAAATGTCAAAGGATGGGGAATTGTTAATATTTCGGTATCACTTTTCTTTTAATTTTCTACGGCATATTCTCCGTAGTTTCTTTTCATATTTCCCTATAAACCTATTACAGCAACTACAATGTATACCGCCTATTCCTATTATGTTTTACTTTCATATTGTTACCGTTGGGTATTTCGGGATGTATTATCTTAAAGCATCTTAGTATTTTTACTGCTGAGGTTTTTCAATTACTTTGAAATGTTGTTTCAATGTTTCCAAGTCTATTTGACGAACATCACGGTTATATGATTCAAATCTATACATTATACAATCCGTATCTGTGTGTATTGTTTTAAAATGATATACGATATATTTAACTGCAATATTTGTAAATGGCCGCCCCAGACTATGTATGGGTACTGTTAAATCTTTTATGCACACGGTAGTAAACTCATCTGGTAACGTATTATGTCTAGTATGTCTTACTTTCATAGTTTATTTATTTTTTGTTCTAGTTTACCGCTGAGGTTTGGTTTTTTATTAAATCTTTTGCCATGTCTTCTATACTCGGGTCTAGCCAATCTTTGTTACGTGGAAGATCTTGTATAATTCGGGACAGGCAATGTTTTAAGCATTCTATCTTAGCTTCTTGGTATTCTATTGTATTATATAGATTTTGTATTGTTACCGCTTTGTTTTCTGTTTGGCTTTTCATAAATACTGCATACCTCCGATGTGGATATTTCTGGTGTTATTGTTGAACTCTGTCATATCCATTGGGTGTGTATAACAATCCATAAACACAAAATAATCACTTATGATTCTATATGGCACAGTAGTGTCTTTCATGTAGTTATCTTTATAATGTCTGGGTAGTCTATTATAGTCTAGTTTTAAATAACTGAATGTATATACTGATGGCATTACATAATGCAATCCTTTTGCTGAATCATACCTATGATGTTCGTATGGGTCTGTCATACGTTTTGGCAATTCTATTATTGCATTATTCGGGATGAAATATGTGTTCATTATTTATTTTTGTTCTAGTTTACCGCTGGGGTTATTCGGGATTTACTCAGTGACGACAAACGGTTCTCCATTAGGTTGAGTAAAATTACGAGCAAAATCATCAAATGTATAATTAATACCTGATACTGTTATATTATTGCAAGTTATTCTATCTATAGGAAACCACGATCCACATGAAGTTACACCTCCCAAATAAGCTTTTTTGATTAACTCGTCTCGGTTCATCGGGCGAGTTTTTCTTTCGGATGCTATACGATATTCATACGTGGAGAAATCCCAAAAATCACAATTCGGGTTTCGTATCTCCCACAAAGTTCGTCCGTGGCATTTGTATTCTATTTGTTTTCCGTCACAGAAAGCGCGAAATATATATGTTTGTTGTTCTTGTAATGTCATGGTTTTAGTTTTTTCATAATTTTGTATGTTGTTTGATTAAAATGTCGGCGCCTCCTGATTTTGAGTCACCTAACCTGTGATAAACACTACCACATACTTCGTCTCTTATCAATAAATTCGGAAATCTTTTCAAAATTAATTTCACTAAAGCGATAGGTATCATATATTTGAATATAAACTGTATTATATTGTTCATAAGTTTTCAAATTTCTGTTTTAATCTTTTATACTCAGCACGTTCAGACTTTTCAAGTTGTAATTTTTCCATGTCACGTCTATTTTCTGCGTCAACTCTCATTTTGTGAGCATTATCAGCATCAAGTCGTAATAGATCCATGTCAAGAAAATACTTAACTTCAATATAAGTGGTAAAACCGTCATCACAAATAAAGAATACCACAGGGTCGTCAATATAATGCAATTCGGCATATTTGATGGGAGCAATATCTAATAACTTCTCACAAAGTTTGGAGAACTCTGGATCATTCATAATTTCTTCAAGCTGATCATTTACTTCCTCAGCGGTTTTAATCAATTCTTTGGTTAATTTCATATTACCAATATACCATCTAAATTATAGAAAGTCAAGTATATTTTTATATTATTTACTCTATAATGTCATCTGATGGGATATGCGCGAGTGTTACCTTATATCCAGCGGCTACAATCTCTGCAATTTTTTGATCCATTTGTTTCTTTTTTTCTTTGGAAACATGATCAACCCAGTCACGAGATTCGGAATTATATAATTCATCAGGCTTTTCCCAGTCAACTTTAAATGTCAAAGTTGATCCATGTGAGTCAGTATCTCTTCGGTCCACGTCTCGCAAAAAAGCTCCTTGAACAATCTCTCCCATATACCGATGATAATATAAAGGATCGTTTGCCATTCCCAATATTTTTTCACATATCTTTTTCTGAATATATGAGATATCACAGTTGCCCGGATAACGAGAAATCTCAATTTCAAATTCAATAAATTTAGTTGGTTTATTCATATTATTTTCCGCTCTCAGTTTCCTTCGTTATCCAAAAAATCTTCTATTGCAATTCTAACACCAGCAGCATGTTCCTCATATTCAATAAGAGGAGCCGCTTCTGTTAGTAACTCTGTTGCCAATTTTAATCTAGCTTCAATTATTTCAACCGACTCAGATTTCCCTTTCTGTATCAACGATTGGGGCGAGCCGAATTTCTCAGTGAGTTTCTGGTTAATAGTTTTACCGTGAGTTATAGATATATCCATGAAATCATCACGGGTTAACCACTTATGTTCCTCGTTGGTGTTGGTTGTTTTCATAATATTCCAATTCTTCTTTCATGTGCAAATATTGAATATGCCATCGCATCCATTATTTTATCTATATTACCATCTGTCAATTGTTTATATCCATCATACAACATACGATGTGAAAATGAATCACATCCTCTAATTTTGCCGCTGATAGTTTGAAGGTTGTATTGAATATCAGTTACATACTCACGAACGTATACATCCGTAATGGTAAAACTCAAATCATCTGAGTCGCATATAACGTAAGGATCATTATACATTTTAGATGTGAATGTTAATGTCCGAGTCAATTTTTCGGGCAGTATCTTCATAAATGCCTCAATTGGCAAATTTGAATAATTGTGTCTAGTATGTTTTACTTTCAATATAACAATCTCCAATTATCTCGCTGTAGATTAGCTACAGGCACAACTTCCATACTCTTCACAACAAACTTGAGAATACATTTCACACGATTCACACCAAATCATTTCGCCAAAACAGTCTGGACATTCTTCGGTGTTTTTGAACTCTTCTTCTAGAGAGTCCAACTTATTGTCTATTTCGTCTATCCTGTCTAGCAATTCATTACGCTCTTTTTCTTCTGTCGCCAAACCTAATTGAGTATAGAGAGATTCTAATTGATGTTCTAGTGTTGTTTTCATATTATGAATATACCATCTAAATTATAAAAAGTCAAGAAATAATTCACATTCCTCAATATTTTTTAAAACCGTGATTACTCCTGTGTAGGTTTCCTCAAAGCCTTGTAAGATAGAAGCGCCATACGCGGTAGTTCCATAACATTTTTTATGACAACGATAAGTTGATCCGCTCGCTCCAATGAATAAAAAGTGATCACCATCTTCTTCCATTTTTGCGATGCCGGAGTTTAGCTTCCAACTATCACCATCCAAGTATCCACCAGCCCATGTGGCAAAAACTTTGTAACATTCAGGCGTCTTGATTATAAGCCATCGATCGGGGTTGTTCATATCATTTTCCTCGTAGTTGAAATAATTCAAAGTCAAGTTCCAATAACAGACTATGAATACAATCTTCGTAGATTTGTTCAGGTGTCATTATACTTTTGAGTGGATGTTGTGTTAAATGTTCCAAATCATAACGATTGAAGAATCTACTATATGTTGCACTGTTTGCAATCTTGGTTCTGACCATCAAGATGTCGTCTTGTGTGTTGTGTTTGACAGCTTCAACATCCAATATACAAAACAATAATTGGTTTTGTATTGTGTATTCTTGCACTTTATTACGCATATACTTTAACATAAAATCTGTATCAATGTTGATCAGATCATATTTTATTTTGTGGACTGTGTGTTTAATCTTCATAATTTCTTCGTATTTCAACTAGAGACGTTCGGGATGAAAACCACACCCCACCATGACCATCTGTATGTAATAAAGCATACATCCCTTGATAGGTAATCTTTTTCACTTTTCTCCATAATAACCGATGATCATATGGAATGATTGTATTGATATAGTCACCGTCATGTATATCATCATACGATCCCCAAAATTGAGTGGGTTGATTATACTTTTTGTGTTTGATTTTCACAAAATTTGTCCTGTGTGTTTCCATATATTGTAATATGTGTATATCAACTGCGCAAAATTGTTTTCAATACGATTCCAATCTCCGTTGTCAAATATTGTTTTCATATCATTGACTGGCATATCTAGATCATGGAAAGTCGTCACATTACCATCCCAGATTGTAAAATTGACAACAAACCGATCATTGTTAATTTGTAGATTTGTCAAATCACAACATTGACCATTATCAGATTGAAATCTGTCGCCAACTTTGTTTGTGAGTTTTTGCAAACAGTTTGAAAATTTATGCGATGTGTGTTTTACTTTCATTTTTCAATTTCCTGTCAATTCTTTCAGTTCTGCTTTGAGTTTTTTAATTCTTTTTTTCTTTCCGTCAGCCTTAACACGTTTGAAATGCTCATTGAACTTTTTACTGTCACTCTTTGTGAATTCATCAATAGAAAATCCCACAATTTCATAACACTCGTGATCGCAATGGTAATCAATTGAAACATGAGTTGCTCCATGATTTTCAAGAACGTTCAAATGACCTCTAATCTCTGAAATCTGAATCGGTTCGGACTCAAAAAATGTTACATACTGTGTTATATTTTCAGCGTCATATAATTCATAACCATTTTCCACACATTCAAACTCATGTCCGAAATTATGTTCATGATATTCAGAAGTATCAATTTCAAATACTCTATTGATTTTTAGTTTTTTTGGTTTCTTCATGATAATATCCTATATTACATAGTATAAAAAGTCAAGGTTTTATTTTAGTTAATCTATAAACGGATAACTTATCCAAATATAATTGTTGGATTTGTCGGTATATCCCCTACCACCTTGGCTATTAGTGTCAAAGTGTTTCCAATTAGTTCCATCGTATTTGGATATTCCATTATTCCAATCACGTTTTTCCGAAATATATCCATAGATACCCAGAGATATTATAAAGCAAATAAAAAAGATTTCCATATCAAAGTTTTATTTTATAAGTTGGCAGTTTTCTATCGGTATTTACAAGCCTCACAAGGATTCTAGGTTCAGCCACTTCACACAATGGACTTCTGTGAATTCTATCACCGTAAAATCTAGTGACCGTATTGCTTTTAACTCGGTTTATTTCCAAACGTTGTTGATTGACAATATCATTGAATTCTTTGCTGGTTTTCACCCTTGGAACAACGACTTCATTATCAACATATTCTGTCAAATTGTGTTTCCCATTTACCCACAAGTAATTCTCGTAGTAGTGATCAGCATTCAATGAACTATCAAGATGCCATAATCCATTAGCAGGAGATTGACCAGGACTCAAGTCGTGGTATTTTACATCCACATACTGATACTTTCTTTTGTCCAGAATGTTATCATACATGCAGCTAATGATTTGTTTGATCTCATTGCTAACCAATCCAATCGCTTTTTCAAAACGAAAGTTCTTGAAGCAATTTTCTGGAACAGCAAGAGCCTGAAAACTATCAAGCTCTTGCATTTCACTGTGATTCAATACATACATTAGTCGTGTTCGTATTCATCAACTTCCACACCATCAGCAGTGACCGTGACTTGTACATGATCATCAAATGCTGAAAGGAAAATGTTATCGTCAATTGATTTGAAGATTTCATAAACCGCTTCAAATACTTCTTTTTCTTTTCCGGTTTTAACATCATAATCATCTATAAAGCCATCTTCATAATCACCAGCATCTTCCGGTGTATTATTAAATTTGATTCTTGGTTCATTAACCCAGAATTCACAAGCATCCCCATCGTTGAAATATGGAGTATACTGTTCCCACCGAATCGCTTCAACCCCATCCAACTCGGATACAATAGTTGAAAGCGATTGTTTTAATACATCGGCAGCTTTACTTACAGCCGTTTCGTATTGTTCTTTTGCGGAATTAACCGTCTCTAGTAGTGTTTTTATTTTATCATTCATAATTTTGTTTTTACCATGTTATCCCACACATTCCAATTGTTAATAGAAATTTATTCAAATCTTCCAGTGATGGGCATTCAAATTCCTGACTTTCAAAAAATTCAATAAGTTTTTCAGAATTATCCAATGCTGTCTCGTAAGTAACTGGTTTTCCATAACAACTTATACCTGAGTCGTCTATTGATTTTATACAACAGAATGTTTCAAATTTATCTTCTTCCTTGAAAGATTTCGTAACACGTATCTCCAAATGTAAAGCCGGATAACCATAAGCAAAAACTCCGTTTTCCGATGGGTATAACAACCCACTCCACATATCGCTTATACTTTTATGCTTATCTTCAATTCGTTCAATTGTAAATAATTTTTTGGCTTCTAATAATTTATTGTATTCGTTAAACATATCAATATATTACATCAAGTATTATAAAAAGTCAAGACTTTATTTCAATTTTAGCATATATTCATATCCTTTGATCAAAAAATCGAGGTAGATTCTACAAACAGCGTTGTTACACCCACCATACCATCCAACAGCATACGGGTGATTCGCTTCAACAAGTGCCAACTTACCATTATCTAATTCACCAAAGTCCACCGCTCCACAATAATCTGACGGAAACTCAACAAAGTCTATGCTGGGTGCGTCTTTTTCAATTTCGCCATCATACCATTCACCAAACAAAACTTCACCATTGGCTACATAGTATCTAAATTCGGACATAAATTTCACTTGTTCCGAAACCCAATAAGGTCCTTTCTTTTTTCCTCTGTAACCTCCTGTTGTGAGTTTCCCATCCCAAGCTTTATAACGATGAGCTGGTTTTACAAACAATCCTTTTTGTTGAGGCCATTCATCAGTCTTCCATATTTTTCTGTGAAGGTGTTCATGTAGAAATTCAGGATAATATTCGGGCGTGAACGCTCTAAAACATTTTTCAACAAACTCTACAGTTCCAACAGGAATATATCCACTAGGAAATTCATTTGCATTGTTGATGATTTTATACTCATGTCCATCTGATAAATCAATCGCAAACATTACAGTTCTCTCTTCAACGGGTATAGGATTTCTGAACTGTATTCCAAATTTCATCTTTATACGATTTTCTGTTTGATTCTCTCTTTGGTAAATTCACCCACTTGCTTAAATTCATGTGGAGTTTTAAGTCGTTCTAACATTTCAGGTATACACTGGAATTCCATTCCTTCAAGGAAAGCGATCAAACACTCTTTGTAGTCTATTTCTTCATCCATTATAATCCTTTTCTTCTGGGTATATAAATACAGTATGATAAGCTTCACCCATAGGGTCGTGCAAAATCACACGTTCAATTTGACAACGTTTACAATGTGACCTCCGCCCATTTTTAGGTGGTTGCCAAATATGGTCTTTAAATCTACATATCATCCGCTTGATCATATTTTTCTTGTCAATAATTATGTCGTACTTAAATTACATTTCTCACAGATGTATCCGATCACCTTCCCCATCCATGACACAGTCGTAGTTTCTTCATCAACGGTTAATTCAGCCCCACATAATGTACAACATACCTCTTCTTTTTTGTAATTACGATGTTTTATTTTCATTCGTATAAGTTGTTCAGTTTGCATAATATCTTCTATAGCAGTTTATGCAGTAATAATAAGATTGGTTTTCAATCAGTTTTCCCTTATCCATGGATATTGAAATACACTCTACCCATTCGCTTTCACCGAGATCACATTTACAATACTCACATATATGTTTGTCAGATTTGTCGTGTCTATTGTGCTTTATTTTCATTTGTGTTTTCCGCAGGTATATGAATATCCATCAGTTTCCACGAATTCATAATCATCAAACAGTTGTTGTGGAGTTCTCAGGTCACCCTCCAAACTTATCCAATATTCACCTGGTTCACCATATTCATCATTGCTTGGATAAAATCCAGTAACCATGATTTCAGTTCCACAATTTTTGTTTTTCACCCACCTACCTCGTAGATGGTGTCTGTCGTCATATTCAAATGGTATCATACTTTTATCGCGTGACGTTTCGGAAATTTGTGTTCAATACAATCAAAACACATCGTATCAGCAGAACTGAAAAATAAATCTATTCTTGCCCATTCATCGCCTTTGTATTTTATTGCTGTAAATCCTCCAGTTGAAACAAAAATCAAATCATCATCAACCAAATCATTAAGCATCCTTGAAGCTTCTTCTTTCAATTCGCCAATCGTCGGGGTATTGTCATCCATACCCCACTTCCACTTGGTTTTTTTCATGTGATTGTGAACCGATTCGAAGTCAAAAGATTCCATTATTTCATCTATCTTTTCTCGGTATTTTTCTGTCAGTGTCTTTTTTTCCATATTATTTCAACTGTTTGATTATTTCATCTGCAAGTTCAATCGCCTCTTTTGCTCTTGATGCATGAGTTTCATGTCTGCGGTCTTTGAATGCTAGTAATGCTTGACCCACAAAATACTCACGGAAACTATTTGAAATTAGACCTGACGGCGGATTGTCATCCGATATTGAGAATTCTAATTCCTTGTCAGTCTTCATTTCCAAAAAGCATTCACAAAATCATCAACACCCTTGATCACATGGCTTACCGTAGTTCCATCTGATTCGGTAATTTCAATTGACAATCCACAAGCACCTGACTCATTTTCAAAAAAGAACCAGTACATATCTTCCACGTCTATGTCATATCGTTTTGCATATAAATCACAAAAATGATCAAACATTAGATATGCTGAGTTATGAAGAGGGCTTTCATGGTAATCTCCGAGTGCTTTTCCCAAAGCGTCAAACGCTTCGTCCATTCGTTCTTTGTCTTTGACTAGAATTCCCAAATCCTCAGTCATTTCTTGTTTTGTCGGTTTTCTGTGATGATTAATTTTCATATTTCGTATTTTTGTTGAATTTAAACATGTCAACATTAAACCATAAAGAAACGTATTTGTCAATTTAAAATATGTTCTTTTATTTTGAGGGGAAATATATATCAGGATGGAAATTAAATTTAACCCACAGCCATTGATAATTAGTATAGCATTTGCAATTGTTGTACTTTCAAGTGTATTTGCTTACACTCTCAATCTTAAATCTCACGCTGAATTTATTCAGACAGAAACAGTGCATCAGATAAAACTTTTTGAACTTTCAACTCGGGAGTTTCAAGTTGAAACGAATGCTGAACTTTTGAAAATCAAGTCGACCTCAGAAAATGAATTGACAAAGCAGTTGATCCGAAAGGCAGAACTTAACAATTCTATATTAGAGCTTGAAATAATGATCGCTGCCATGAAATTACAAGCAATTCCTAATAATCCAACAAAACCAACAACGGAAAAAAATATATTTGCTTCAATTGAATAATTCTATTGACAATCCAACAAAATTAGGATATAATGCCACGCTGATGAATAGAGAAATTAAAAAAATACTGAATACAGAGTCTTACGTTCGGGTAGATCCAGATATAATGAATACTCCCGAATTTAGATTCGTGCACGCTATAAAGGATGAAATTAGAGCATACAAGTGGAAAATGGAAATTAAAGAAGATATAAAATTCCCATGGAAAACTGCCAGAAAAGAATATTTGAAGAAACATAAGAAGGCATTGAAAAGTCTATTTAATCATCTGATTGATTTTACGCGGGATGATGAAGAAGAGTGTATTGAGATCCCAACATTTTCAGAAAGACCCAGCAAACGGAGTAGAAGAACGTGAGAGGATTCAACAGCTTAACCAATGAAGAAATTGAATTGGTGTGTTTGATGTTGAATAAAACAAAGTTCCAAAATATCAGCTTCACTGAAAAAGTTACTCCAGTTAGATTATCCGCGATGAAAGACAATTTTGTTCGTGGATGTCTTGGTGCTATACTTCATCAAGATAAACTTGACAGCGAAGTAAAAAAATCAATTGAAAACATTTTGAAAAAGAATAAATGAAATATACAGGCAAATATACAGATGGAAAGTATCTAGTTTACAAAGATGATGTTGAGTTGGATATCTCACGTTCCCAACAACTTCAAAAAATCTCCGAACATTATTGTTGGGGGTATTATGGTCAGGGACCATCACAGACAGCATTAGCTATATTACTTGATGTAACAAACGATAGTGATATAGTATTAAAACATTGGATTGATTTTAGAAATGAATTCATTTCAACATTTGACATGGATCGTGATTGGGAACTTGACGGTGAAAATATAAAAAATTGGGTAAATTTCAAAGAAATTGATTGACAAACCTCAGATGGCGTGATATAATATATTCATGGAAGATACAATCAGAGAACCTGACATTTTAAACATAATTGGGAAATTCTACAGCCAATTTTATAACAATACAAATGAGATATTGTATATAGAAGCTGAAGATGGATATTTTATCGGAATCACCGATGATCCGGATATTTACATTTTGTTTCCAGATCTTGAAAAGATGTTAGATTATCTTGAAAGCGAGGATCAGGTAGATTTTTCGGAAAATGATTGAAAGTTACACTGAGAATCAGTTAAGCATAATGCTTATGACTTTCATTTCAACTGCAAGTGATGATGAAATCATGTTATTTTATGATTACTTGACTGAGAGTATATCAGGCAATTGTGATTATTCTGAGATTGACTATGAGAATATGACCGAAGATGAGATTGATGAAGAACTTGAGAATATGCCCGTCATTGAGTATGATGAAGAGGAAGTTGAAGAAGCGAGAGATTATTTACACGTTTTAATTTCCGAAGATTTTTACTCCGATATGAAATTTTTACCAGAAGCAATGGGTTGGATTTTTGGATTGGAATATACAGGAACTTCAATGAAAGATGGTGAAACAATATTCACATACGAATTTGACGATGGTTGGGAAGACGGTCAGATGTATGACATGTAAAAAGATATTTTAATATGAAAACGGTTGTAATAGCAGATGTACATAACTACATTGATACTGCTCAGTTTATTTTAGACTCAGAAGATGCTGATGAATATGTATTCCTCGGTGACATCTTTGATTCATTTTTTGACACTGAACATATTGCATTGAAAACTGCAAAATGGTTGGAAACTATCTTGAATCGGGATGACTGTGTCGTTACCTGGGGCAACCATGATGTCCCATACAGATACACGATGAATAAATGGGCAAGTTGTCCTGGTTTCAACCATGAAAAATGCAGAGCAATCAACAGCGCTATACATTATTTATGGGATAAATTCAAATGGTATTACAAAACACAAGGTTGGTATATATCCCACGCTGGATTGCATGAGGATATATTTTGTCACCCTGTTAAAGGGTTTTCAGATGAAGAACTTGACAAGGTCATTGAAAAAGGCATAACCCATTTAAATTCAGGTGTTGATGCAAATCATTGTAGAATGGGATTACGTATGGGCTTCGGACGTGTTGGTGGGTGTACTTGGGCTGACTGGGATGAGTTTAAACCGATTGAAGGTGTAAACCAAATCGTCGGTCATACGCCACATGCATGTGCAAGAGTGAAATACTTGAAGAAGCATAGATCGTCACACAAACAGATTTCAATTATCAATTCAATATTTGAAAATCAAAAACCATCGGATGATAAAATTTTAAGTCTAAATTACTGTATAGATTGTGGTGGTCACAAATATGCAGTAATTCAGGATGGAAAAGTAGAAATAAAGCAAAATACAATGCTAATAGGAAAAGGATATCAAAGCTAATATGGCAAACAACAATCAAAATCAAAAACTCTCAGAGTTTGTAATTTCATTCATACATTCAAACGGAGAAGTGGTCAAATATGTGATCAACCGAAGAAATTATTACGAAGCAAAAGAAGAAGCAGAAACATTAAAACAAGAGATCAATGATTTGTGTGGTGAAAAAATTACTGGATACGATATTAAGAGCGATCAGAAGGGTAGGTAGAAAACAACCGGTTGATATGAAACCGGTAACTATCATACAAAGTAACAGATATGTTGTCAATGGCATAACTGTAATTTTTCGTGGTGAAAAGATCACTTTTGCTGGTGATAAACCATTACAGGAAAAAGATACTATACCTGTTATGAGATATCTTTATGCTGAAGGTGTTGTAGAGGAAGAACTTAGAAAGCTTGACAACCATTCAAAGTATGGTTTTATTTGTCCAAATTGTGATACATGGAACTTCCACAGTGAACATGTCACCTATGAGTTTTTAGCTCCAACTTGTAAAAGTTGTGGCAATAGAATTGATTAAAATTCTTCGTCTGACTGACCGAACCCTTTAAAAAACTTTGGGTCATTTAAATTCAGCTTTTTAATTACAGCTGATAAAACAAAACCACATTCTTTTGGAGTAAGTCCTTCGTGCTTTAGTATGTCCGCCATTGTATCTGACATGTTTAGTAACTCTGAGAGCTTACGTTCTTCAAAGCTATTTACTATATCAGTTTGCTTGTTGATTAATCCTGGTATATCATTTATACCGTTTGTCATGCTATAGATTGTCTGTGCTGTTGTGACTACCTTGTTCTTAGTTTCGGTGTCGGCAGTATTCACATCTATACCGAGCTTCTTATACAACGCATTTATTTCCTTTTTGGGTATTGTTTTGCTGATATAAAAGGTCTTGAGTATTCCGTGTTTGTGTAGTAAATGATTTGCTTTTGGTGTTGATGCCATTAACATATATATATTTGCGCAAACAAAAACCGTGGTAAAAGTGTCAATTACCACGGTTATAAAACTCAGAGAAGTTTTTAAATCTTGATTGTCACTTCTTGTGACGCTGTCTGAATTTTGATTGTACGTTCATCACCAACAACAATGACCCCATCAGCTTTAAATTCAAAATCCAAAGAAGCGATTCTATCCAGAACATCCCCGATAGAATCAAACAATTCATCATCTGAATAACATGATTTATCACATTGGGAAGGGATGCTGCTGCAACACTTTATAGTATTGTCTGGTGTGGTTGGATGATATGCTCTGTATACATTTGTTCCATTGTTTTCATCTCTCACAACGTAATTTCCAGGCATTAAATCATTGTGTTCCATCTCAAGAACAAATTCTCTGATCAGTTTGTGATTTACCTTTGTGGTTGCCCTGTCTAGTGTTTTCCACTCTCCGCTGTTCACCTTGTCACGTATGAAACTTGTAATGTCATACGCTGAGAAGGATGTACCTGCTTCAAAGTGAAGTTTTACGGCTTTCAAAGCCATTGTGTGTAGTCTCATTTTATTCATTATTTTTTCCTTATTTGTTATTATGCGTCAAATTCTACCAGATACGTTAAGTTGCACTGATTGTCATTGTAAATTATACATTCGTCATTTCTTACGCCTGACTTGTTGGCTTTTGCCCAACATGAGTTGTAACCTCCAGCGTTTACTTTTCTTTCAACCGAAGAATCAAATCCATTTGTTGGCACATATTCTTTACCCATTGCCACGTCTGAGAGAAACATGTAACAGTTATTATTCCGTTGTCCACTCCAATACCCATATGCATAATTTAAAGACTTGGTGCTATCAACAGCAAAGTATAAGCCATTGCCAAACATTTTACCTGTTACATGGGCAGATGATGGTGGAGATTTGTGTAATCCACTTTTCAAAATTGAAAGAACATTCGCCATTGAAGTTCCATGCCACAATTCTTGGATGTTTCCGACTTGACTTCCGACTTCAAAAGCGTTTTTCATGTGTCCAACTTTTACAACAAATACCTTCTTTACTTGAAGATGAGAGCATACGTGTATATCTTTACGTGTTTTGTGATACTTTTCTTCAATTCTACTAAATGTCTGATCATCAACAATGTCAAGAGCCAAATCAAATACATTTTCATCTGGAACATCAGTCTTTGTTGTCTGTTTTCTGTCCGAAGTCTGTATCGTTTTGTATGATGCCTCTAAGGAGTCTAAAATGTCATTCTGAGCAGATACCGCTTTAAGATCGCCAAACAATCTTTCAGGTGTAATCCTTCTCATTCCAATGTCCTGTGGGATCAATGTCAAATACTCATTCAGATAGTCATTCCACTTGTTTGATTTGAAATTGGATGTATTTACCAACGGGTGAATGTCAGACAGTAAAGCTCTTGCTTGTGTTATTGCATCTAAAGTAACTACACCTAACGGAGTTGAAAATACACCAGAGGTTTCATCAAATGAAATATTCGTTGAACTTGTAATTTTATGAACGTTAAATCTAACCAACTTCTCAATGAGTTTATCCAACTCAGGGTTACCAGAAGTTTTGATCTGTCGTTTGGCAATCTCATGAAGATCTGAATTCTCAACGGTGTGATTCGTGTTTGATGAAATTATTTTTAAATCTCGGTATCCTTTTCGTTCTTTCTCTCGTGCTTTACGATTCAAAAATATTTCACCAGCGTTTGGAAAATTCTTGCTTTGTTCGCTTTTCCCAACTCTACCCCAACGGGTCTGTACATCACCGTTTTCATACAAAAATCCATACCAGAATTTATTGTGATTACTTTTGGCGTCCGCCATAATCAGACGCACTTCACGTTTAATATTCATTGCTTAACTTTCAATTTTTAATTTTTAATTTTTAATATGAGCATTACTCGCTCAAGTATAAATATCACTCTGGGAGTGATTTAAGACGATAAAATAACTTTTTATAAACTTTTTGAATTGTATTCCTGTAGATAAAAATCCACGTTTGGATACATTCTAAAGTAGTATAAATTTTTATGTTTACTCTTGAGATATTCTTTAGTTCCACTGTCAAAATATTCACCATCAATCATGACATAAAATTTGCTTACTTTAACAGTAGGATCTTCAACATCCAAATTTGGAACTAAATATAATGTGTGTTTTTGTTTCACTGGTATAACTATTTGTCGTCAGATAATTTTTTGTTTTGTGTATCCTTAAACTCAATATACCTTCGTTCATGTTCAATCTCAGATAAAATAACCATTGTTGCTTTGACTTTCAAATTTTTATCTTGTTGTTCTTTCAACTCTTTGTATTTGATATCAGACGCAGTTTCCATTAGTTGATGTAAAACAGAGTTCAAATTATCAATTTCATCAAGTTTGAATACGTCTATGTGCTCTTTGAAAGGTCTTCCGTGGTGAGGGTCAAACGACTGTTGTGTGAATGTGATCGTATCATCATTGACATTCAATTCAACGGAGTGTTCATCAGCGATAACAGTATTAGGACCACAAAGAGTATTTCTCCAATCCAACTCTATGATCCCGTTATCTGAGATCATTTGCGCTAATATCCTGATCTCTTGTATTATTTTCTCGTTATTCATGATTAAATGTGGCAATCCACGATTGTAATTAATGTGTCAGCAGGAATGTCTTTCAGTAGATTTCCATGAATACTATTCCATGTTTCAGAATCCTTTTCATTCAAAGAACATCCAAACCATCCCATTTCTCCTTGTTCAAACCATTCACCATCTTTCAATACAGCATAAGTTGAGATTGCGTTTTCTCTTGCTGAATTTACATATTCTTCACGTGTTGTAATGTAATCGTCAATTTCAAGCCATGCGAGTTTATGATATAAATCATCTTCACAATCAAGTGATTTTCTAACTTCATCACGTTGTTTGGGAAGTGGTTGCTCGTGATAAACTTTACGGACTTTGTCTATATCATCTTCATATTTGACTCTAAGCATTTTCCACGTTTCATGTGGAACTGAAAAGTCTAAGAGTTTGTGAATCTGATCATACCGTTCTCCCGCTTCTTTTCCATCTTCATCCATCATACCTTCCCAATCAATGTCTCCGAATTCAGCTTGATCAACCATGAGCTTTTGAATGGTCTTTTGTTTTGACTTTTCATCCCAACCCCAAGAGAAATTTGGAGTATCATATTTTCCAGGTGAAACATCATCTTTGAGTTTCAACATGCCTGCCCAACGACCACCGATTTCATACCAATCCCATTTGGCATCAGGATTTTCCCAATACCCGTACCTTCCGGTGATGTCGTCTTTTTCATGTCCAGCATAATTTGAAATGAAGTCATCAAATGAATCATACAACTCTTTGAATGGAACTTCACGAATTTCAAGGTGTTCCGGAACTTTATGAGTACTTCCACCAATTCCGTAACTTCCATCTACACGGAATTCTTCATCAAATTTATTAAGTCGTCTCCCATCAGGCATAATAACTTTATCCATTCCTTCAGATTCCCACTGTTCCATGTATTCATCAGTTACATCAGTGAATTCCATGTATTCTTGTGGGCAATTCCCCATGTTGTTTTCTTGGTAGTAAGATAGTTGATCTTCAATATCTTCTCCGATTACCATTACGCTAAAGTGTGACATAATTTTCCTTTTAGTTTGTGTTAAATTTATATATTTTAATATACATTACAATTTATAAAAAGTCAAGATAAATTTACCCTTTCGTCAATTATATGTTCAAATTCAATAAAGTTGGATAATTGAAACCCCAATGTCATTTTTACATGTTCCTTTTCCCAGTTTCTCATGTTAATTAAATGATCAATACAGTCTTGAATCGGTCGCTGAACTTCAATTATTTTCAAACCAAACATCTTTTTCAAATCTTCCACTTCAGCATTCAGAAATGGAATTTCTATTGCATCATACTTTCCACTGAGTAATGAATTCATAACTCGCGTACAAAAACACCTCATGAAATATTTTCTATAAGCATACGCTGAATATTTATCTTCAATCAACTTTTGTAATATCTTCTTTGGGTCTTTTTGTTCAAGAACATTCAAATCAAGAATGGATTCAATGAATTCAACCGACGATTCTCGCTGTCTAAATTTTAAAGCCCATTCATCGTGGTATAAGACATTCTCGTAATTTTGTTTGATATACGTGGTTTTTCCAGACCCAGCGTAACCTGTGATTAATGTTTTCATAAATATAAGTTCTTCAAATTAAATTTTTCAAGTTGTCTAACAACAGAAGATGAAACATGTGAATATTCATTGTCACATAGAATGTAATGTATGGTAATAGGTGAACCATTAATGTCTCTTAGAACGTTTGCTAGATTACTTTCATAAGCAAGATCATTTCCATTACGAATCCCACGAACTAAAGTGACATCATAATCCAATGAATACAACAACTCAGTAAGCAGACCGCTATATTCAATCGTTTGATAATATTTAAGCGTTTCGCTGTTACCATCAAATTTCACATCATCCTTGTCGGTGTTTCTACCTTTGGCTACAATAACCTTATCAAAGGTATATGATGCCTTTTGCAAAACATTCAAATGACCTTTGTGGAAAGGGTTAAACGACCCAGCAAACAATCCAATCTTAGGCTTCCACGTTTTCAACAATTCAATTCGTTTGTCAATATTAGTCTGTAGAGGTTCCAATCTGTTTTTGAATGATTCAAGAACTTCAATTCGTTTATCTCTGTAATATGACCAATCTACAAATTGATACTCTCTGAATATTTTCATTTCAGTTTCAAATATATTGATCCGGAGGTCAAGGAATATACCAAGGTCAGCGCGAACAAAATAACGTTGACGGTTAGATAATTCGGTATAAGATTTCCAATTATACTTAGTCGCCTCAATAAGTTCAACCACCGCTTCACCATCAACTGGATGATCTTCTAATAACTTCTCAATTGATCTATCCTCATTGTCAGTCCGTGTGGGATCGTAAATTATATCATGATAGATTGCAAATAAACACTTTTCCATTTCCAATTCAGGAAAAACATCATACAACCGATCATACACATCTACAACATGGTCATAATTGTGGTAGTATCTGTGATACTCATTGAGTTTCAGTTTCAACTCATGAGTTAAATATTTTTCAAAGGGATGTGTCATTTTACCATTCTCCGATTCTAATCAATTCTTCTTTTATTAGTTTCCAGTCAGTTTCCATTTCAAATGAAGCCTTGTCATCAAGCAGTATATTAAAGTATGGCTTTGTAGTAAAGTCAGCATAATCTGTATTTCCACATTCTGGATTGCTGTTATGGTAATCCAACCATATACCATGTGTTTTGGCGAACCAACGTTTTACATCTTCAAAGTGTTGTGCGTAACTACTTGTCCAAATTATGATTCTACAATCTTCACGATCAGAAATCCACTTTAATACCTCCACACATTCTGGACTAACATCAAATGATTGATCGGAACAATATTTCCCCTGAAATATGGTTTCATGAATATCAATCATCCAATACAATGTATCCCAACCACGTTCCGTTTTTTGGTTGAATGCTCTTTCTATGTTAAATATGTTCATCCTAAATACTCCAACGTTCTAACTATTCGTGTCTGGGTAACTACTTCTTCTTCATTCCATGTATAGTTATCAATAAGATAAGCATACTGGCGCTGTATCTCTTCAACAGTGGCATCATACCATTCTTCTGAAATGTAATGTGCCTTATCATACGCATCGACTAGCACAGTCCAACCTTCACCAACTTCACTGCCCTCGTATATAGAAGCTTCTCTTAATTCTTCTACCATGTCTTGTATATCCAGACTGTCGTATTGTGTATTCATGATCTGTGTTCCGTGTATACTGTTTCTTTGATTTCAACCAAACGTACTTTATTTCGTCTTTTGGAAGATTTTTGAAAGCGGGAAACTGCATCAATTTTATTGGTGTATTCAGCCTTTGTTCTGTTTTCCTTTTTTTCGGATACCCATGAGTTTTCCAATTCTGACCAATAATCAATTCTATACTTTATCATTGTTTTCCTGTTGTTTTATTTTTTCCAATTCTTTGCTTAAAATGTAATGTGAAAGACGATATTTGTCTTTGAGTGAACCTTCATTCAAATCTGACATGTTATGTTCGTTGTCTGCCATCTTTACAATAATAGCATATTTACCCGCGTCAATGATTCGTTTGATTGTATCCAAATAGGTTTCACCGTCACGCTTTGTAAGTGCTTCTAATGCTGACATGATTGTGTAAACCGATTGACCGCTTTCATCGAAAGTATATCGTTTCATATTCAACAGAAAGTAAAATATCTTTTCACGTGTAATATCCGTATCTTCCAAAATATCATGGAATAATGATGTAATCAAATAAATGAAGTATTCATCAGTTTCCGTGTCGGTACTGAATTTATATTCGTCTGCAATACCAATTGCAATTTGAGATACTTCTTCGGGATGATCAATGTAATCAGAATCATCTTTTCGTTTTTGTCCTTTGTGAGATAAAGCAGCAAATTCATGCGCCAGTTCGAATATCCTTTGTCCGTTATTCAGATTAATTTTCATACTACCAATATACACTATAGATTATAAAAAGTCAAGTTTTTTATACTTTTTTTATTTTTTATTATACTTATATACATGGGTAGAAGGAAAAAATATAAAACAGAAGAAGAACGTGTTGAAGCTAGAAAGAAACGTCAGATGGCGTATTACTGGAGAAATCAGGAAAAGTTAAAACGTAAAAATTTAGAAAGGTATTATGAAAACAAAAAAGAAAAATCTTAATATTTTTTATGTATACCATCTCATAAATCCCATTACAAATTTACCATTTTATGTTGGTAAAGGTAATGGAAATAGAATGTATGAACATGAAAAATCTGTAAGGTCGGGTAATAGAATACGAAGTAACAGAATGGTAGTCGGAACTATAAAAAAAATATTAAATGAAAATAAATCCGTGATTTATAAAAAAGTTTATGAAAATAAAATAGAATCGGATGCCTTGAAACTAGAAATTGAGGAAATTAAAAAATACGGAAGGCGAAACAATAACACAGGCATACTATGTAATATGACAAACGGCGGAGATGGATTCTCCGGCAGAGTAAAATCAAAAACTGAAATAGAGCGTATTAGGAAACGGATGTTGGAAAATAACCCGTTCAAAGGGAAAACTCATTCCGAGGAAAGTCGCAGAAAAATAGCGGATCGTGAATATATAAGAGGCAATGATCATCATTTTTCTAAGCCAACTAAGACATCATTTAAATCCGGAAAAGATCACCCTTTCGCAAAACCTATAATATATAGAGGTAAAAGATACCACTCTATATCACAGGCAGCAAAAATAAATAATACGTCAAATCACCTAATTAGAAAAGAAGCATTTTATCTATGATGATCACCCGGTTTGCCTCTTAATACATCCATAACTTTTTTCAATTCTTTATATTCAACTGGTCTGGTTTTATAGTCCCAACCGACATCTATACGTTTGATGTTATTTACATTTTTTAAATTGCAGTGTGAGTGTCCGTGGATGTTCCAGTTTCCCTTGGCAATACCATTCCAACTTTCAATTGGATAGTGAAATAGATTGATTCGTTGTTTGTCAATTGAAATTTCAGAGTAATATCCCAAAAATACAACCTTGCGCCCACCACCCAATTTCAATTCGGTTGGGTAAATTTCCCTATCTTCAAATCCTTCTTGTTTCATTAACTCCCGATACACATGTCGTTCTCCAGATGTATGATTACCAAATAGACAATACAACGTCTTGAAGCTAAGCCTGTCATACAGGTTCAACAAGGCTTCACCTGAATTGTCGTTGAATATCATATCCCCCAAATGGAAAACTGTATCATCATGCGACACATAAGCATTCCATTGATTGATGATGTCATGATTCATATCATTTACATCTTTGTATTTTCTACCTGGAGCACCCCAAATGAAATCTCTATCATGATTGTAATGTAAATCTGATACAAAGAAGTATTTTTGCCCTTTATCCGTTTTAAATCTTAAATTGTAATTTATCATTTTGAAAATATACCATACCCAATTACATTTGTCAATAAAAAAACGACTGGTCAATGAAAACCAGCCGCTTTTTAATTTTACTATCTCACAGATTAGTTTGCGAACCAAACTTCACCACGACGAAATCTACGAACGTTTCCGTCATTGAACTTCACTTCGTATGGTCTGCCAGGTTTCTGGCCGCCACTGTATTCTGTAACATACCCAGCCATACCATCGTAGGCTGAATTTGTTGATGATATAACTACTATATGTCCTTGTTTAGGCATATCTTGTTTTGATCGTCTTGTAACCATTTTTTATCCTTGTTTTGTTTACTTAGAATGTGTAGCTTACACTACAACCCCAAGATAATTCATTGAAATCCACATCAGCACCATCAGTCCATGAATATCTAGGACCAACTGACAACTGTCCACCAAAGGCATGAGCCGATACATCAACCGACACCGAAGCGTATTTATATGCATCATCAGTATTCACCCCACGTGGAGTAACATCATTGATGTCAGTATATCCAAGTGTAGCCGTTGGTGTTAGTGTTAAGTTGCCTAATAGTGGAATTACATTCTCAGATACAAACGTCTCAGAAACCTTGGCTTCCAATGTTAATGACTCTCTTTGAATATCATAGAATACATATGTGGATGGATTCAACAACACCTCGTCGAAAATCAATCCAAGATAACCTTCTACACTATAATCAGTTTCACCTAACGAAGTTTCTGCATTCGGATATGTGTATGCAATAACACCCACATCCACGGAAGCTCCTAAAACCTCTCCAAGTGTGACTCCAGCATATAAATCAACCTCACTGTCAAATTTAACATCGGAATCAACGTCAACATATCCAACGGCTCCTAAATACAATGACTTGTAATCAAGTTCAACCGCTGAGACAATTACACTGTCAGCTTGTTCAATCCCTCGAAAAGTATACTCGCTTTCAAAGCCAGTTGATACTTCTGTTGAGAAGTTATTATTTTGTGCATACAACCCGAAAGCTGATGCGATCATTAATGTAATCAGTATTAGTTTTTTCATTTTTATTTTCTTGTTTATTTGAGTTTGAAAAGGCAATCATACCATGAGATATGATGCCTGTCAAGTAAAAAATTACTTTTGAATGAAGTTTTTTTCAAACTTCGTACCATCACCCATAACAGATGTTGTATAATAGCCACAGATTGATGTGGCGTTCATGTGTATTCAACAACAAAATTCAATATATTTCCAGCTGAAATATTTAATTGTTTAATTATAAGAACTTATTTTTCAAATCGTTTCCATAAAAGATCATAACCGATTGGGTCATAGTCTTTTTTATGTGGTTTGTTGAAATATTTCATTTTAGAATTGACACAATGGATTGTAATTGATTTAAAATCGTGTCTTTTATGCTTTATCTTCATCTTCATCTTCAATTTTTTGAATTTCTTTGTCAATTTTGGCAATCTTCTGATTCACTTTGTCAATCAACTTTTGTTTGCTTAAAACCTTTTTATTCCATTTGGCAATTACTCTTGCCAACTGTTCCTCACGTTTTTTTCGTTCGGTGATAAATTCATCTTGTTCCGCTTTAATTTCGGCAATATCCCCAGCAAGTGTTATTTTCCACTCTTCTAGTAACTTTATTTTTTCTGATTTGTCAAGGTTTTCCATTTTGTTTAATTCTTCCTATTTCTGCCAATACGCTGTAATATAAACTGTCAATCACAAACTCATACGGATCGTCAGTTGCCTTACTTACTTGTAATAAGTCATTGACTGTATCCACCGTGAAAAAGAATGTTGTAATCTGATCATTGATATACAATCGGTGTTTAACCGGAAAGCATAAATCTTTCTCCCATTTTACCGACACATCAGGTTTAACAAAATTGATCCGAGTCAATATTTTTCGTTTAATCTGATTGTAGCTTACTGTTCGTTTGATCCTCATATTCAGGAAGTTTTATTGGTCCCCAAAAATAAATATCATCGTGTTCTCTGATTGTGTTAAATATACCGAATAGATTTATTTTAATTTCACCGTCTTCAACTTTTATTTCTTTCACACGGGGTGAACCATCGTTGTTTTTATAATCCCGAATCCAATAAAATCCAGATTCAGATGGTAATTTATTTTTCCATTTTTTGCTCATCCTAATAACTCCTGTATTTCTTCGTCTGTCAAATTTGAAATGTCAATTTCCATTTCGTCTTCGTTATTGGAAATGTCAACTTTTTGTACAGGTCTGCGATAATATGGTTCTCGTTGTGCAATATCCGTGTCGTGAAAGTTTTTCTTTCCACGAGAAACATAGCCTCTGGTATTGTGACAACAGTTTAGACATAGAACTTTAAGATTATCCAGCGCTTTGTTTTTGACATTCCCATCAACATAGTCTAATATCAAAGGAGCTTTTCCATCGTTAATCCGTTTTTCATTATATCCACAGATTTCACATTCTTCTTTTTTGTAACCTGTATTGAATAGTTTCTTTTTGAATCTGAACGTAGGGTAATCTGGATACATGCCTGCTAGTATATCGTCAACAGGATACTTACCTTTTTTTGGATCTCGTTGTGTTTTGGAGATTTTCTTTCCTGCTATATTTTTGAATGACTCATGGAGGCCATACTTCTTAGCCCATCGTTTGTAAGTGTTGTAACTTACATCCAAATTCCTAGCCGCATCCATAGCAGACTTTGAGATAATCTGTGCTGCTTTAATCTCACTTTCCAATAATGGTCTGGCTGCTCCTCCTGTGCGTTTATAAGGCATATTTTAATTGTAACACACAAAGGAAGCTTTGTCCACTATAAAGTTTGAAATTTATTCTAAGCGTATCATGTTTATATAAGTCTGTACAATCTATGTTATGGAGTTGTATATCAGATCTTCGTTTGAAAAAGCAATTCAATTCATACAATAATGTGGACTTTGTTTCTTTTTTGTTGTCGTCACAAATACGTTTTATTTGAGACTTTATATCGGATGGTATTACATGTCGTTTGTGTTGGATTTTCATGGCAACATACCCCCATGTTCATAATACGACTGTAATGTTTCCCATCCAAGCCATCTGAGAAAACCTTTTCGTGATTGAATGTTTGAAATTGTTTCAACTACATCTTCCAAACAATCAACCGTATGAAATTGTGTTGTGTTCCCCATTTTATTACTTTCACACCACCACAAAACGGCTGGAAATTCTATTTTCTTCAGTTTATCAGGAATTGCATATCGTGTGTGATTAATTTTCATTGCTTATCAACTCATTTATTTCAGTCCAATTTGTTATCCAATGTGAAAAACATTGATCGGTTTCAATTTTTGTTTTTGATTTTTGCATATGATCAATATCATCTACGATTGTTGAAGCTTCAATTGTAACATGCATATTTCCAGATGTCAACATATAATAATCCATTTCAATCCATCGCAATTCAATTGGGAATACTTTGCTTTTGTGTCGTTTGTATTTTATTCTCATATCATTTTAGCATCTGATTTAATATACATCGTTGTGGGACTATACACATACGTTATTTCCGTTTCTTTTGTGTCACCTGATTTTAAAAATCTAAAAATCACCTTGTGATAATCATCGGCAAATGGTGCTTGGAATGGTGCAATGAATGTTCTGATGTGAACCTGATAACATAGGATATCCCCACAAAACTCAACAAAATCCATCATCGCGGAACAATACTCACGGATTTCATTCGGTTCAAAATCTTCAAATGACAACGTAAAGTATTGATCCTCAATGAACTCAAATACTTCTTCCAATCTACTCTTTTTATGTCGTGTGTATGCAATTTTCATTTGTGAATAAATATCCTTATGTTATTCTTTTAATACTCCCTCGTATTGAGGATCTAAATCACCATCATTGATCAAATCTAAATTATTCAACTTCATTTTTACATTGTTGCAAACCTGTTCTTCAACTGTTTTTGCGGCAAATATAACACGTTGCATTGACTTGGTCAATGCACCGTCACGGTGTACTCTACCAAACGCCTGTCGTAATAGTGGAGCGGAATCGTTTGGTGAAATTAATGCAACTCTTGGATGGTTCCCATTTAAATCGTGAAGTGATACACCAACACCCCCAGCGGATATATTCAACAACATAACACGTTCTTTGTCGGCTTGAAAATCGTCAATAAATTTTTGGCGTTCATTTTTTTTGTTTCCGCCGTAGATCATGCATTTAGTTTTTAGCTTTTTGCTTAATGCCATAATCGTCTCAGTGAAATTGACCATGATTACCACTGAATTACCATCCTCAAGTAAATCTTCTGCCATCTCAACAAACAATGGAACTTTCAACAATTCAACTTGTTGCCTCGCTCTTAATCTGATTGTAAGTTCAACCGCCTTTTTGTCTTTCTTGATTGTTTTTTCAAGCTTAGCAAGTTCCCTTTTCATTTCAGCGTAAATATTATCAACTTCCTTTGTTGATTTGTCATCCAAAGAGTATGCTTCTGCCACTATGTCGCTTTCAGGAAAGCCAGGTATGTCCTCTTTCTTCAACCGAACTCCACGATCAAGGAAAATGTCTTTGTGGAGTTTTCTGAGAAAGTATTTACTTCCATTGAATTCTATTCCCCAACGTCCTTTGGAACATCCATGAGCATACAAAAATTTGTAAAATGACTGGTTAGATTTGTGCAATCCTAAAATATATCCAACAGCATCCAACTCCATTGGGTTGACAGCATTGGTAGCTGAACAACATAGTATTTTGTAGCCTTGTGTTCTAGCTGCTTTCGCTAACATTGCATTCTTTGTGTTGTTTCCTTTGAGTCGGTGACTTTCATCAAATATGATCAATGTTCTTTTTGGAATTTTCCAAATGAATTCCTCAATGGTTGAATTCTTTTTGCGTTGACGTTTTACAATCTGTGCATACTTTTTACCTTTGAGTGCTTCATAATTCAACACAAATTCAGTCTCCAATCCAAAATGATCTGAAATCACACGTTCCCATGAATTGATTACAGCCTTTGGGCATATAACAGCAACCTTGTATCCAAGTTCTCTTGCAACACCAATCGCATTATAAGTTTTTCCGGTTCCGGTATCCGATCCATCTATTGCAGCTCCATGAACTCTGATACTTTCAGCCAATTGAGCAACAGCAGGTTTCTGCCATTCCCTCAATCCATCTGAATATTTGAGTGGTTTGGGCTTTAAGCTTGAGATTAATTCAATTTCTTCACGCTTCTCATATTCTGGAAAATCTGACAGTTGGGTTTTCCACTCTTGAAGTTCCCATTTTCCGTTTTTGTTTTTAAAAACCGAAAAACCTCTGCCCATCATTTTGGTTTTGTTTGTCTTCCAAAATGACCAAAACCCTTTTTGAATTGTTTTGTCGTCAGGTAATACCCACTTGCGCATATATTTATGCCCGAAGCGTGTTGGTATTTTTGTTGGTTCTGAAAACTCTACATCAGCAAAAGACACGTTTTAATCACCGTATTCTTCTGACTTATATTCTTTTTCGGCAAATATATCACAACGAACAGGCTGACCATCTTTTCGTATGACTCCGAAATTTATATATTCACTCATATACAAAGCAAAGCCCTTACCCTCACGATCATCAGTACCAAATCCAAGGTCAGCAGCGTCCGCCATTAAATCTTGACGAGTTTTCCCAACTATTTTTGGTGCTATATTTTCAAGATGTGCAACAACTTCTTCAGTGGATTCATAAGCTGCAACAAGCGTCTCACCTTTGTTGTTTTTCCGAGTAGTATCAAATACGTAATACATTACAGATCCCTCCCGTTATTGTAACTTAGTATTTCAAGAGCTTTTAGACATGCTTCACGAATACTTTCGGCATCATTTGTAATGTCTTTACCATCCTCACCTAGAATTTTCATTTCATGTGGGTCAAAACTCAGCACAGTTTCTCCTTCAGGAGTAACGAAGTCTGTTTTTGAAAATGCTCTTAAACAACCATTACTACCAAGTGTAAATGAATATTCAGCTGCATCATATTTCAAACTGCCATCGGAGAGATGCCCTATCAAAAAATCACCAGACGGATAATGGTTAAGTTTTATAGTATACCCAGAAAGGTCGTCATTTTTAGTTGCCCGATTATGCTTAATTTTAATTTTATCATTTTCCATATATGTATATATATAGACACGTAAATTAAAAAAATTGAATTTTTACTTTTTATTTCATCATTTTATCAGACGATCACCACTACACCCAATCTGTTGACATACGCTTCTCCAAAATTTGTCATGGTAACTATATCCTCTGATGAAAAAATCTAAAGCATGTGCAACTTCATGTAAAATTACATCCGTAAGTTGCTGTTTGTTTGATGATAGTATGAAGTGTTTGCTAATTGAGATGTAATAATTACCCTCTTCATAACAACACAATCCAATATTTTTTTTCCCATATCCAAACTTGAAATTGAACATGGGATAGATATGATGCTTACGCATTAATTGAATCGTAAGCTTCTTACCATTCTCAAGGGTCATCTATATTCTTTACGAAGCAACTTCCAACGATGATTATCAATCGGCTTCGTTCCGTCGTTGATATCGGTTAATTCATCAATTACATCGTCTACACTGTCGTAGAAATATTTGTAATCTAATGTCCAAAACATCCAAATTGGAAGAGCTTTTACACCTTGATCACTAAAAACGAAAATTGGTTTAGATTGTGATGTATTGGCTCTAAAAACTTCCTCCCAAGTACCACAACTAAGCAATTCCTTGTTGTAGTGCATAATGATGATGTCAGCTTTATCAACCAATGCTAAGTCAGCGTGTCTGATATTTTTATGTTTGGCAACTTCTTCGTACATTCCCTTTTCTCGCCATTTCAATAGATCGCCAAATAAATCTCCATTACCTTCATTAATTCCAATGATAGGATTCTGATAATGATTCCAACAAGTCAATCCCATTGGTTCTAATTTTGATGAAATGTATTCACGAATGTTTGACCCACCTTCTCTGCAACTTTCCATTGCGCCAATCGTTAAAACTTTGGTTTTGTAAAGTACTCCGTCTGTTATATTCATAATTCTATATAAGTTTTATCAGGGTCTTTGACCACTATATTCGTTGTTTCTTCACACGTTAAATCATGCCAACCGTGAAATCTTCCTTTTTCTCTCAAATACTTGATTTTTTCATCATCCAACCCACTCTTAGTATCAGAACCGATGTATTTGTATCCTAGAAATGTGGCTTCTCTATTCCCCCAACAATCATGACTACTCTGATACAATTCAGTTCTGCTTAAATATTTTGGTTTTTTCATACTGTCACATACTTTCTCATATTTTGTTTGACAAAATTATAATCCAAGAATCCTTCTTGAGCCGCATATTTGATGTCAAGATACCCACCGTCATAAAACATATCATACTTTCTCAACGTTCCAATATATTCGCCTGAACCATTATCCATGACAGCGTGAATTCCATCTCCTTTTCCATGTGGAGCGGTCACAACATATATTGGATGTGTCTTTACTACCTGATTGTTCGTTTTATGCTTTAGTGTCATCATAGTTTTTATAAATTTCGTATAGTTCTTCTCCACTAAGACCTTCTTTCCATTCTTCCACTGGCTCATGACTATGAACATATAATCCAGAATCATCCGCTTTAATAACAACTCTCTCAGCTGGCTGCCAATCCCCACCACAATGAATCACAACTTCATCATCTGTGAGTGACACACACTCAATATTTTCAGTGTCAAGAGATTCCATTACACCGTCTTCATCAGCGACATCGGGCCAATCTTTTGTACCCGAAAGGGAGTATAAGACATCCCAAATATTATCTGTAAATTCGTCCGAATCTTTATTTTCTTCTTTATCCAATTGATTGAACAATAGTTTCTTTATATTCATTATTCTCCTTTTATGCATGGAAACACATTTAAAATGTGGATTAATACCGTGTCAGTTTCATTGACTTTCTCTTTTACAAAAACACCATAAGCATTTACTTCAAAATCACCAACCACAAATTTCCTTCCGACTGTATCTCCGTTTATATTTTCCCAAATGTATACTTCAGTTCCAACTTCAATATCTTCTCGTTGTTTCCATTTTTCCAATGCAGTTTGGTGTTTATCTATATTTTCTTTGATTATACTTTTTAATGTCTTCATTTTATGTATCTGTAATCATGATTCTTTTTTAGAGATTTAACAGTATTATACATCAACTTTATCACATTGTCAACGTCTTTTTTATGTACCATCTCAACACTCGTATGCATATACTTTAAAGGCAACGAGATTAAACATGAAGGAATACCGCCATTTGACTTGAAAAAGGCACCTGTATCTGTTCCAGAGTTTCCATTGTATGTTGCAATTTGAGTTGGGATTTTGTTTTTCTTGGCTACATTCCTAACTTTCTTCAACAGGTTCCGTTGAACATCACAACCGTAATACAAAGTTGGTCCCAGACCACATTTCACATCACCACACTTTCGGGTGTTATACATTGGACTGTGACTGTCATGAGTAACGTCTGTAATAATTGCCACGTCAGGTCTTACATTATGAGCTATCATATGAGCACCAAACAAACCAACTTCTTCTTGAACAGCATTCACAATGTATAATCCGAAATCTAACTGGTCATTATTTTTGTGTAACTTCTTAGCTACTTGTGCAATCATGTAACCACCCATGCGATTGTCTAATGCTCTACAAACATGGTAATCACCAAGAGATTCATATTGTGCATCATATGTCAACACACAACCAACATGGATTCCCATTTTTTCCACTTCTTTTTTGGATGCTGCTCCGACATCAACATACAGGTTATCAACCTCTGGAGTTTCTTTGTCTCGTTCATGAATTGCAATCCACCCAAATACACCACGAACATTCCCTTTTTCAGTCATGATGTTTACTCGTTGACCTGGAGCAACCATTTCGTCTGAACCACCACGTCTTACAACAGACAGGTATCCGCTGGCATCAATGTGACTTACACACCATGCAATTTCATCAGCATGTGCTTCAATGACAACCTTGTATTTTGCTTTTGGATTGATCACGGCAACAGCAGTTCCATAAGCATCTGTATAGGTCTCGTCAACATATGGTGCGATGTAGTCTAACCACACTCGTTGTCCTTTATCTTCCCAACCTGTAGGTGATTGGGTGTTCAAATATTTTTCAAGAAATTTCTTTTTGTTCATAACATATTTTCTATTTGTTGTGCTAAATGTTTAGCGTTACACGTTGTTTGATCAAACTCAATGCAATCATATTTTTTCTTGACTGAGTTTATAATAAATTTATGGTCTTGTTTGTTACTAAATTCATTTCCAAAGCGACCTTGTTTTACATGTGGAAACTGATATGGTAGTAATACGTTTATACTTTCGTATTTCTCGTCAAACTGACCAACCACCATTTCCAGTGCATCAGCTAAAACTGGATCACCATACATTCTACAATACATCACACCAAGATAAATTGGGCTGTCAGTTACAATCAATTCAAGCTTTCCGCTTCTCAACAAAATAGATTCGTTTTGAATTTGATTTGCTGTGATAAAAACTTGATCAAATTGCGTTGGGACTTTTTCTTGATATGTCCACGTCTTAACAAACTCCGTGACAAGCTCACAGTGATGCCCCATCTGTTTTAACTCACCAAACAAGTTTGCAGCTAACGTGGACTTTCCTGTGCATGGTCCGCCAAATAAATTAATTCGTTTCATAATTTAAACCGCCACTTCCACTTTTATTGATGGATGGCTTTTGTAACCAACCAACTTAGTATCCGAATACTCCCAATCAAATACAGATTTAAAATTTTGTGTTTCAATTGTTGGAAGGTCATACGGTTCTCGCTTAGATTGTTCTGTAATAGCATCAATACTATTTTCATACAAATGACAATCCCCAAAATGACCTGTGAGTATGCCTTCTTTCAAGTTAGCTTGTTTGGCAAGCAGATGAAGGAGAGTTCCGTAACTGGCTATGTTAAACGGAATTCCGAGGAAGAAATCGCAGCTACGTTGGTTCCAAATCAAATCCAATCTATCACCGACCACAATAACTTGCCATGCAAAGTGACACGGAGGCAATGCCATATCTGACAAATCAATCGGATTCCATGCCGAGCAGATCATTCTTCGGTCATTTGGATTATTCTTCAAAGTGTCAACGATGTTTTGTAACTGATCAACCTTGTAAAATGAATCTGTAACCAATCCATCGCCAAACATTCGCCATTGTGCTCCATAAATCCTGCCCAAATCGTCCTCTTCAAGCATTTTCTGCTTGGTTTCTTCATCGTTGCCGTATGGAACTTTATGCGGATTGCACCACTCATTCCATATGGTACATCCCCTTTCTTGAAACCATTTTTTGCTAGTGATGCCTTTGATAAATCCTTCCAACTCAACACGACAAGATTTATACGCCACTTTTTTAGTAGTTAACAATGGAAATCCGGAACTCATATCATGACGAATTGATAACCCAGTTGTGGCAATCGTATCTACGCCGGTTCTGTTTTCTTTACGTACACCTTCATTCAGTATACGTTTGCATATATTTAAATATTGTTCGTCTAACGTGTTCATGCGTGTTTTCTGTCATGTTGAAATTTACGATGTTCACGTCTTACATCACGAAGTAACTTATCAGCCAACCCATGAATTGAAGTGTATAAATTTTCTGATTTATCCTCAACATGATAATGTTTTCCATGCAATGAAAGATTTGCTCTAGCTTCAAACGAAGGAATCTTTTGAGCAGTCTTTTCCTCAAGAGTCACATCTAAGGCTGTAATGTCTTTGTCGTGAGTTAATACCTTGTTCATGCTTTCAACTGCTGTATTATAGATTGCTTCTGTCAGTTCAAAGTTTTTTGCTGAAATTGATAATACGTCTATGCTCATATTTTCCTTTATTGTAACTTGTTGTCTGTTTCTAGTAGTTGTGTAACCGTCTTGGAAATCACACGGATACCACGAGTCTTAAAGTATTTAGCTTGAACCCTTTCAACAGCATCAAACACATTCTTGATTGGATCTTTCTGTAATTTCTTTACATCATTGTTTGCTTCCAATGCAGCATTCTTGATCTCATTCACAACTTCCGTCGGTGAAACTTCTTCCGTGGCTTCAACAACAACCATCGGGGTTTCCGAAATTGGAGTTCCAGCGGGAACATCTGTGTTTGCAATGATATACTTGTATTTTTCAATCTTCGGTTGTGCTTCCTTTTCAGCAGCAGCCAGTTCAAGTTCTTGTTTCAGTTTTTCAATCACAACATTAATTTCCGTTTGAGGAATATTTGCCTGTTGCATGTTGAATTCAACACTATCTAAATCTACTTTTGCCATAATTTTCTTTCTTTCGTTTTATTTTTCAGTTTCAAGATTCATTCCAGCATAAAGTATTGCTGGACTTACAATTGTTAGTATTCCAAATACAATTGGAATGTAAATATTCACAGATATCAATGATATACACATTAAAATAACAGTTAAAATTGTTATAGCTGGGCTTAATACCATCAAGACAATCCCAATGAAAATTAAAAGCGGAGCTATTTTCTGTTTCATGTATATACATTACAGTATAATTGGGAATTTGTCAAGATAAAAATTTATCCCCAGTAAAAAACATAATCTTTAATTTTTGGATCGTATATACAATATCCAGCTTCAACAGGAAACCTTTCCTTGATATCAGCTTTAGTTCCCCGTTTGGGAATCCGAACCTTTACATCAGCGTCACGGTGTACACTGAATCTTGAGTTTATAGTTCCTTGGGTTTTGCTTTCTTCATGTGTTGGAAATTGTTTTACAGTTCTGAGTAATACTTGTTCTTTAGTATACCCTTCAAAAATCAACTTGTCTATGAAAGCACATTTACCGATTGTTTTTTGGACAACCTTTTTCGCAGTCTTTTTTGGTGCTGTTTTTTTAGCTTTCTTTTTGACTGCTTTTGGTTTTGTGGATTTCCGCCTTGCCTTTTTTACTTTCTTCATATCAGGAGTTTCATCTTTCAAACGATCAGTGATCATTCCCTTGAAGTCAAAAAATTCGTTGCTCATAAATTTATATCCCTTTTCTCTGTTAACACCAATTTAAAACAATGTAATTCAAAATCTTTTCTATGTAGGTTGTGCATATATCCCCAAGAATCAATACATTTAATCTTTCTATCTAACATTGCCTTTGAATATAATGATCTTTTGCATACCGAATCTTCCGTTGCAAAAGACCCATCTTTGTTACAGTAATATTTCTGACTTGGTATATGCCATAACGCAAATTGTGTTTGCAATTCACTTTCCATATTTCAACTCGGTCTTATACCATGTTATATCCGACTCTTTCATCCTATCGCCTTTCTAAATCTATTCCATTCTTTTTCACAATATTCAAAAATTGATTCTGCATATTCATCTTTTTCGTCATCCCATTCCCTTTCATCGGACTCAGAATCCCATAAACGAAGATCACAGAATTCAATGAGACATCCCCATTCATAAATTACGAGGACAAATGAACACCCTTCGTCTCTCAATTCATCATTGAGATATTTGTCGTTAAGCTGTTGTACTGCTTCTATTTCTTCTTTATAATCATTCATATTACCTTTACTTTCAAAAATTAAAATAAGTTCTTCCAATAGATTTTGTTCTTACTTTAAATTTCATTTTCCGTTATTGTTATTTTGTAAGATTTTCCCCATTTAAAAACTCCACCTTCCTCAATAAATCCATGTTCATTTTCAAAATTACCAAATTCATTCTCGGAATCATCAAACATTACTTCCAATGGATTTAATGCTTTAGCCTTTTTCCGATTATAAGGCGTATCGTTTAACTTTAATATTAATTCAATTTTCATAATTTCTCTTTCATCCAATCTCTGATTTGTTCATTCACCATCGTATTGATGATATGTGGTTTGATAATTTCCTCACGAATGTATCTGTATGTACTATCAATATGAGTTTCATCAGGTATCATTCTAATTCCACCCACTTTACTATCAAATACCCCGTCAGGTCTGAAATAGAATTCATCGGTTTTTACGTAAGCCGCTAGTTTCTTTTCGTCTAGTATTTTTATCAAGTCTGTCAAAGTATCAACATTCATCCGATCATTCCTTTGAAAAGTATGGTTGAAATTATTAGTATTGTATTCATAATTTTATGAAATACCGTTTATTTAAAGATGTCAAGAATTATTTCAATCAAATGAATATTTTTTACAATAGTCACATCCATCGATCATAGACTCAAAAAACCCATACATCCAATAGTCTTTGTGACTACACGTTTCACATTCAGTGCAACATTCATGCAAATGACCGTCTTCAATTACAGATTTTGTTAATATGTTACGTTCTCCACATGCATTGCAGCTGTTATAATCGTGGTATAATGTTTTTGATTTATTCATTTTTTAAAAGTTGTAAAATTGCTTTGTCTTTTGCTTTAACCTCAAGTTCCCAAATTACAGAATCGTCAGTTGGAGCACCAACCGATTCAGATATGTATTGAACGTGACTACGTTTGTTTCCATTGAGACCACCCTCAGACCAATGCATCACAGGTGTAATATGTGAAGGCCAAGTTGATTTGAATATATTAAGCCAGTCACCGTCGCTAGATGGGTTACATGAATCGTGGAGGTTATCCCATACAAGCGGGATAGTCACCCCATGAGTATCCCGTATATAACAGTGTAACTTGTAAAGTGTCTCACAGTTGAAGCTTGATTTGTCCTCATTTTCAAGTGTAAATCTTTGAGATACAGCAGGTCCACATCGGGCAAGGGATTCAAATATCCTATCACCAATCTGTTCTAACGAACTACCGTCTTTGATAGAACATGATGTATGAATGTTGATGGGTGATCTATGATCACGAGGAAGCTTCATGTTGTCAAAAAACCACCCACATAATTTAAGTTCATCAATTGACTTGGAAACTACCAGTGGATTTGGCGACGCTAAAATGACAAACTGACTTGGATGACAGCCAATGCGAACGCCAAGTTTTTTTGCTGTGGTTCCTATATCACGTATAGCATCCATGATTTCGGTGTAATCAGGTAGATCTACCATACGTAGATTGAGAGTTGGATCTGTAATCAATGGAAATGATTCAGGAATACGATAATGTGATATACCCAATTCAGCACAATGTTGAACAACTTTACTGGCAAAACGCATGTTGTGTAATATACGTTCTGATAGTTGTGACAATGCATCACTATGGTCAAGCGACAAAAAACGTTTGCGTGTCATAGTGCGATACGCCAAGGTTTTGTCACGTTCTTTTAAAATTTCAGGTATACAAGTTAAGCCGTATTTGATCATATGATAACATCATAACTTATTTTTTATAATTTGTCAAGACTTTTTATCGTCTTTCATCCATTTTTTATGGTTGATATACCCTATCACAATAGATGCTATGTTAATAGGCAAAAATCCCCATTGATCTGTAAAGAACATCCATGGCCACCACAAAGGCTGTAATATAAGCATATACAAATTAACATATCTCCATTTATACCCAATTCCAATCTGACCAATTACCATCAAACCTGAAATAAACCACGGGTAGACGATGAAAAAGAAATCAGTCGCGCTCATCAAAATCAGATTGTTGTTCCTCTCTGATCATGTCCTTTAAATCTTCAACAGCACTTTCACTGAATCTTATTTTGAACCCGTCGTCTGTTGTTGTTTCAGTTTCATCTGGATTACGATTCTCCATGAAGTCATTGAGTTCTTTTTTCACGTCTTCCCATGGAATTGTTTTTTCACCGTCTCTGTCTTCTAGTAACTTTCTCAATCCCTGATAAGAGTTTTCTTCAAATCCATCAAATGTAATTTCCCAAAGGAATTCCGCCATCAATTCTTCAAGTTCAAACCCATCAACAGATTCATCAAATTCCGCTTCAAGATTTACGATGATACGCCATGGCATATGAACGGCAAACTTTTCATTGTGATCGTCGTAATTGCAATTGTAATATCCTTCCGGAGCATCATTTGGGTCTTCACCTTTCCCACCCCATGGCTTCAATCCCTCAGCAGGTTTAATGTAATTTTTATTTCGTAAAAAACAATGAATAAAACACTCTGCAAATCGGTTGTGTCCGCTAAGATTTTCCGGTACTGAGTCAGACGATAAAAATTCAGGAATATACTCAAACTTGAAAGTATACTTTTTGCGGAACCAAGTGTATTCTGAAAAGTTTTTACATTTATCAAGAACATACCGATATGATGCTTCCATCTTATCAACGTCAAGATTTTCTTTGTCAAACGAACACTCCATGTGTTTATCAACACAATACTTGATCAATAAATCAGGATTGCATTCTCTCAAATAATCAATTATATACTTCATGTTATGTATTTTGCAGTTTCAAAGTTATCCTCGGGGTTTTTCAAAGCACGTTCTCTTGCATTAGATACCTCATTATGTGTGAACAAATAATTGTTTCCGTCCGTACATACAACAAGAAGATATCTGTCATTTTCCAGATGATACTTTTTTTCTTTATTCACAACCCACCTTACAAGTGAGAAATCAAACAACCTCTTAAATATTCTATTCATGGCAACATATTACCATGACATTTGAATCTTGTCAAAATATAAAAACTACATTACTGCAATTTCCATGTGTTTGTTTTTAATTGCCCAATGTGCAAGCTGTTCAATTGCATCCAACCTACGCATTATATCATCCTCATTCAAACCAAAGTCAATCATCTGCGGACCTTGGTGTTTTACATTTGGATTTTTAAATTTTTCCATTTCACTATCGTAGTGAGGTCTTACATGTTGTGAAAGGCTTTGTTGTTTCAGTGATTTTATACGACTAAGCAAATCCATCGCGTTGATGTTTTCCTCAAGTTCTCCGTAATCATCCAACTTATACCCCAAAACATTCATGATTACTCTCATGTTGTCATTTGAAAAATTAATTTCAGGTGCAAAATCGTTTTGTTGAGTTGCTTCTGGATTATTTGTGATAAAAATACGATATACTCCGCTTTTGTATGCTCCGCTTTTATCAGCTCTAGGTGGCCACTGAAATCCAAATTTCTCCTTTGTCAATACAGCATTGATTTTTCGTAATACCTCTTTGATTTGATCTGGTTGTAATGATTTAGTGTAAAAATTTATAACACCTTCAACATCTTCTAATGCTGACTCTCCATCTGTTGTAATTGCTGGTCGGACACCTTTACTCATGAAGTGTTCTTTTTCAAATTCAGTCCAACTTTCCCAAACAGGCACAAAAGCCGCTCTATTCAAAAATGAACCAATGCTTACCATGTTTTCAAATCTTGGAAATGGGGCATTCGCAACAGTCAATGTCATTGACTCATTAATTTTTTTCCTCTCTGAAAGCATCTCTTTGATACATTCTTTAATTAGTTTTTTAATTTTATCTTTCATTTCAATTTCTTGGCGTGATCAATGTCTGTTGGTTTGATATGTTGTTTAAATTCTTTGGAATGTTCTTTTGCTAACTCTGGATTTTTCACTTTCAATGTCTCGTATGCTTTGACTGATGCCCTCGCAATACGTTCTGTTTTTTTGTAATGTAGATACCACACTGCCGGAATGGATAAAGCTCCAACTCCTAATATAATAGCATAATTTGCGTATAGTTGTGGAAGTAAGGCATATAATACCAACATTCCAGATCCTATTCCTGCTAATATTATACCGCTTCTGATGTCTCTTAGGAAACCGGCGAATAAACCACCAGCAACGAGAAATCCAATGCCGACGATCATGATCAATTTGGAGTTTGCCATGAATACTTTCAACTGACCCAATTTATCTTCATAACTGTTACCAGTATCAACGTCAGCATTTACCCCTGAAATTACAACTTCAGCAGCTTTAGTTTTTGGTTTGAATTCAATCTTTTTGGTGACGTTTCCATTTGGTTCAGTTTTGACCTCAATGTTTAGTTCGTCACCCACATTCGTTGGAATTGTAACACCGTCTTCTTGATATCCCAACTTAGCAGGAGACTTTGCGTTTTCTGCTTGAGTCACATCGGCTTTACTATGTTTACCTTCTACGCTGGCTTTACCCCCGCTTTGCCGGTCGAGTGTCATGCAACCGACAAACATAAACAGGCATAAAAGCATGCATAATATTTTATTATAGTTTGTTAAATTCACTTTTTGCTGAATTATATATATTCCGAGGGTAGATACCCTGCAATTCACCCGAATTTATTTTGTCTTTTGCTTTGCCAAGAATGTCTTTATGGAAATTTTTAAGTTTCTCAATGTATGATTTCTGAAATTCTGGGTTTGATAGATTTTTTTCATTTCTTATCAATTTTGCTTCAAGTTTACGGTAAAAATCATCCGAATACTCACGTCGTTTATCTGAATCTGATTTTTTCATTACCATATCAATTATAAATCCCATATGCTGTGATCTCCCGCCACGCCCCAATAAAGTCCTAGCCACTTGATCAACTCTAATAGGCTTCAATTCTCTTGTTTTGTATTTTTTTCTCAACTCGTTTTTGAATTGATTAATTTCAGACTCAACAGGCACAGAACTTGATGTCATTCTATCAGTCGACAAGTCTCTATGTTTAACTTGATTGTCACGCTCTTTGGTAAGATCTTTCAATTTTTGTTTTTCTTCATCGGTTATGTTATTGAGGTCTAATACTTCAATGACGTGATGGGTTTGAACCGGTAACTCAGGATTTGCTTTATCCTGCAATCGTAGTCTTTCAACGCTTGATTCTTGTAGTGATACACGGATGCTTTCTTTGATTAATTCTTTTAATTCTGATTTTTTCATTTTAGGTGTTTGGTGTTTGTGTTCTCGTTCTTTATATGTGTCTATCGTCCATCTGCGTTTTCCAGCATGGCGGTCTATTCCCAATTCAAATTCATCTGAGTATTCGTTCTTGTTTGGATTCACGTTGGGATCAACCATTCGCGTGTTTCCTTCACGAAGGTCTTTTAAGTTGTAGGTTTTATGGTGTTTTTTGACCACTTGAAAACTTACAATATCTCAACGTCTATTCCTTGCTTTTTCATCCATGCAACGAATTCATCTGGGCTACTCCAATGAGCAGGAACTCTCGTCCACCATGATTTATTTCCCTGATCCCATTTGGTATTTGAGTAACCACGCATGTTGTATATTATATCTTTAAACGCATCTTTTTGTTTAAATGGTACTTTTATACTCCACTGCCAATATTCGTGATCACGTGGATTTACATATCCACCATCTCTCATTGTATCATATTCTTCTTCAGTAAGAACGCTTTTAATACATTCTTTTATTATCGTTTTTAATTCTGATCTTTTCATTGTCGTTTTTAAGGTTGTTAAATTTATATGTTATACTCGCCGATTTTTGAGTCTCCAAGGTTCAATAGGTCGTTCGTCTTCCTCTGTACCTTGACCCCAGTTGAGAGCATCCGCTTCAGCAGCATTTCTAAATCCGGCATTACGGGCATCACGATCTCTGTCATAATCTTCCTCGTTCAATGGTTCACCCTCAAACATTGAACCTAACAATTCAACAAGTTGCCCTTTTGCATCTTCACCAAAACCATTTCGTTTGATGATGTCAAAAATTTCCTCAATGAATGGATAAAATTCTGATCCTTCATTTTCTGCCAGTGGAGCATTCCCTGTCATATGTTGAAACGCTTCGCGTCCAGTTTTGTTTTTTTCAGCGAGCATACTATCAACAATTGATGTAAGTTCGTTCATGTTTATTTTACATTCTGCTTTCATTTTATTCCTTTTAAAATTTCTCTTATTTCGTTTGGTTTAAATTTTGTACCATAAATATCACGTGTTTCATGAATATCGTATTTTTTCAATGAAGAATACGCTTTTGGGTCTTCAATTAAAGTTTTCATCACTGTAATAGTGGCATAATCTTTATCTGGATATTGCATGTCACTCATAACATCTTTCAAACCTAACATGATTTCATCAAATGTAATAGGTTCATCAGCCTCTTTATGTTTTTCAAGTAAATCTGGAATCTGAGTCTTCAAATGTTTTATGATTGTTTCACTGGACAAATTTAAACCAGATGAATTATTCATCACGTCTTCTGAACTTGATACGTCTCCAGATTGATTTGTCATTGTGTGAGATTGATCCGTTCTTCTTATTCCAGGAACACTAAGCTGTGGTTTCTCTATGTTACTTGGCCATTCAGTTTCAAACCCAAGCTTTCTAAAAACTGACATGATCTTCTTGATATCGTCATCAAATACCGTATCATAATATCCGCTGGCTACAACGGTGTTGTTATTCATCATGTTATAACGTCCATTGGGCTTTGTCACTGGTGAATTATATACACCCAATGCACCAGACATACCTCCAAATCCTTGACTTCCACCTGACATGAATCCGCCACCATAACCAAGGTCTTCATCTATCGGATTGGCTTCCAATTCAATCGGAGTATGGCTTCCGTCTGTGTTGCTGAACATCACAGTATCTAATGAGAACTTCTTACCTGCCATCGCGTTGTTGAATGCTTTGCAATATTTGTCTGCTTTTCCAGGCAAAACATAAGCAACAGTCATGTGTGGATGATAGTCTGGATAATCAGTTGTATAATCAACATTATCCGTAATGATTTTATTCAACTCATGAAGATCATCGGAAATTATGTCAAATTTGACTACCTCAAATCCTTCTTTGTTATTTTCAAATTTTGAACATCCACCAATGGTCACATTGATTTTGTCTTTTGGATATTTTTTAATTGCATCCGTCGTGTTTTTAAAAGCGGAAACGTTTGGTGTAATCCCATACAACACTGTAATGTGTGGGTTATTTTCACGCCCATATTCATGCAGATCTTCGTCTCTTACAGCGTTTGCCATTTTTAAGACTAAATTTGCGCCATCTTTTAAATTAACCTGAGTGGAACACTTTGAAAAAGTTCCTTCTCGTTCAATCAAAAGATTCTTTGCTATACTTTTAAAATCCATACTGGTAAATATAAACCAAATTCAAATTACAATCGTTAACATATTTATACTATATCATGAATTCACAAGTAAAAGTATTACACGAATTTCTATTAAATCTAAGCTTCTATCAATCTAATCATATGGGGGAATCGCATAAATTACGATTATACAACTCATGGTCAAAATTAGATGATTCATTTAAAGAGTTATTCAAAAAAAAACGAATGCCTGTTTTATATAGGGGTACTGACAGCAATGACTTTCAGGAACCCGCAATGTCATTTACAAAAAATAAAAGCGTTGCCAAATCATTTGGTCATTATCTAATATCAACAGACAATATCAAATCATCAGAAGGAAATATAAATACAGATAAAGTAATTAAATTTTTAAATACGAGAGAAGCTAAACGTAAATTACCAGTTGATGAATATGATATTGGAAATGATGAAGGGGAAATTATATTTTTAAATATCACGTTGAAAAAAAACACATTTACGAATAAATACCCAACCGTATATGAAAATGTATTATCGGGACGAAAAACGGATTCTATCTATATCACCCATGCAAAAGGGTTGTTATTAAAAGATTTTACCAATGGTATAATACTACGTTATCAACGTGATATCACCATATAATCAATTACAATGAGTTTCTAATAGTTTATCAATGAATAACCCCACATCAGGCAATTTACTGCCGTCAAATTTACCCAAATCATACTTATGAGGTAACGAAGAAGGAGTTTCGGAACTGATAGAGTATATAATCGGAGATGATGACTACTATTTTATCAACGTAATACCATGGATTGATGTAGGTGAAAATAATTTAAGTGTTCTGCATGTTTCATCTAACGTAGTTCCTGTAGTCAAGTAGTCATCTACTACTAACACATTGGCACCTACTAATTTATTTTTAATACTATCATCAATTTTAATCCAATTTATAATAAATCTTCTAAACTTTGGATGTACTTTTTTTATTTCAAAATTCCCCGTGGTTTTTACTTTATCTACAAATTTATACACTAATTGCAATGTTTTTTCTGAAAATTTAGATTCGTCTGAAACCGCAATATTAGTCAAATCTTTAGTAATGACATTATCATATGTTAATATATTAGAATGTGGAAGCTTCTCAATAATTTTATCACAAAAATTAGATGCCAATGGAGACGAAGATGGCATTTTTAGAATCACATCAATCGGACGATCTTTTAAAACTTTTGTAAAAAATATAGCGGTTCTGTTAATAAATTTATCAACATCCTCTTTTGAAATCTGGACATCAGAGTTTCCTTTCATAGCATTCAATATACTAACAACCTCTTTACCACTATCTTTGGAATATGCAGAATATACAATAACTTCCGAATTTTTTAATTTCGTCTTCCGAGGCCTAAAGTTAGCTTTTCCTAGTGATGTATTTACATACTTATTTGTGGCAGGATTGAATTTTACTGTTTTATCATCAATAAATTCAAATCCTTCGTGCAATTCTTCGTATATAGCCTGTCGTATTAACTCTTTGAGGATATCCATTCATATAAATATTACATTCATCTATAATACGACGTAAGTATCCACGAATGTTTCCGCGTCTTTCACGGTTATAGAACCCAAATCATGTACAGGAATGTCGTGGTGTTTAGCAATCCGAATTGCCTGTCCCGTTCCCCCACCACCATCTCCATTCGGAGTATAGCAAATTACAAAATCCACAGGAGTTTTTAAATCATTGCCTAATACTTGATATCCATTACGACCCATCAATAACTTAGCAGGACGCTTCAAATATTTATATCGAGGATGAAATCGAGATGCCAATTCAAGTGCAGATTCACATACAACATTTAATTCCGAATTACGATTGTTGAAGTTTTTCCACGGTAAGTAAATTTCTTTAGAACCACCTACACTATCACACCCAATCTCAAAGGCAGAATCCGCTCCACCCGCACCACCTGAACGTAACGTATACCCTCGTTCCCCAAGCAATTCTGCAATGTTACTCATTAATAATAACACCTGCTCAGGTGTCTTCCTAGATCCTATCCCTGTATATACCATACTATTAATATATGAGTATTATTTGCCGGTATGACCATACCCACCTTCACCGCGAGTTGTATCATCCAAATCTTCCACGGTTTCAAATTGTGATATAGTGCCAACATTCTCAAAAATGAGTTGAGCGATTCTATCACCAGCTTCTACGTGGAAATATTCTTGTCCTAAATTGATCAAAATTACACCAATATCCCCCCTGTAATCACAATTATGGATCAAATGACCATTACAAAAAAAGTTGTGATTATCCGATACCGTGATATCGTATGTTTTTCCTATTCGTTTATTTATATTTTTTACTTTTGATTTTTTCATTTATTATATTTTTGGCATATTGAACAGATTCACAAAAATTATAGTTATTATATTTTTTAATGCCTGCTTGTTTTTTTAATTCAACTCTCTCCATCATTGACGGTCTAACATAACCTTTCAATTCAATTATAACATCACCGTCTTCAAATTCCACTTTAAAATCGGGAATATAATTTCTAATTTTCCCAGATTCATCAATATATTCAACCACATCAAAATCCTTTTCCCATTTAAGATTAGTAGAATCTAAAAACTTCATAAATTCCAATTCCCAACCTGAATGATAAAATTTACCATTATAATATCCAGTTTTTATCTTTGAAAATCCAGAATTTAACTCACCATTCAAATGTTTTTCACATATTGTTTTAGACAACTTAATCCTCCAATTTTCATACTCAACATCAGACATCCATTCTTTTTGAAACAATTTCATTTTATATGAATTTTTATCACTATACCAAAATTTTTTCATTTTTTCCGAAGACGATTTTAGATATGCATGTGTATGTTTTGTTCTTCCCAATAGATGTTCGCGGTTTTTTTCGCCAATTTGGACCAATCTAATATCATCCGCTTTGGTTAATCCTTTATTCCAACACTCAAACCCATTGTCGTATGCATTTTTTATTATTTTACTTTGAGATTTCTTCATTTCAGATGTCCACGCAGATTTTTTAATATCAGTCATTTTCTCTTTATATCCGTCACGAATCCAAACCTCCTTGGCTTTATTTGATACTTTTTGTTTATATTCATCACTGATATACTCGCCGTGTTTCTTTTTGTAATCATCAATATCCATTAAATGTGTTTTTTGAATATGTTCTATTAATCTATACTTGACAGCATGTCCACAAATTTTACATTTTATCATATTTTTACCTCCATAGTCTGTATTTATATAGATATATATTACAGAGGTAAATTTTTATTCATATTAAATATGAATTATTTCATCGTCAGTTGATAACTCTTCCGCTTTCTTGACCCCATCTGTGGTATAAACTAATGTACCGGAGGTAACAGATAAAACACCATCGTCAGTTTCTATATCATATATTTCTTGTTCGCCTGTATCAATGATGGCGCTAACAACATCTGTTTCCGTCTCCATCGTTTCTTCGTTAAATGATATTATCTTTTCTCCGATTTTAATATCTTTTATATTTTTTTCTCCAGTCGTTGTTAGGATTTTTGATTTTTCATCAAAACAATCAATCACTCCTGCTAATACATCAATCCCGTGTTTATAAGCGAGACCACTACGAGGCGCGATTCTACCGTATAAATGTTGAGGTATGGCAAGTGATATGCCAGTTTTAAATAACTTGCGTTCACCTGGTTTGAGTTTACAGTTTTCAGTGGCATACAAATCGTAACCAGCTGCTCCATTTGATCCCTTTGTTGGGATTATTGCGTTTTCTAATAATTTTTTTAATTTCATTTTTTATTCGTTATTGTATTCTTCCAAAGATAAACGTATATTCTTTTCACATCGTTCTACAATGGATTTTGGACCTTTCAATTTATAACTCACAAACTGACGTATCCATCCATTTTCAATCTCCATTTCAATGTCAATATCATACTGTATTGCAGCTTTCTTTAAAAACCGAGGAAATGCAGCCCATCTGGGACCTTCAACCCAAGATCTAATTGTGGCAACTTCTTCTGATTCTTTATTCATTTGTTGGTTTATATTTTTTCAGCGGTTATCTTTTTAACGTAACAACACTCTGTCATGTGATTTCGTTTCATCTAGATTCCCTCATATATTCATAACACAACCGTATGATATCATCATCTGACCCACCGTATTTTCTTTCTTTTGGAGAACCGTGTAAGTTTTTTTTCACAACGTAACCAATTTCATCGGCAATATGTTCTCTCAAATCTTCAAGTTTAATATTTTTCATTTGTAACCCTCCATAAATTTATCCAAGTTATCCATTGATTTAGATAGACTTTCCGAATATTCTGAATTCTTAAAATCCACATACAATTCCCAGTCAGGATCATATTCAAAATCTTCAAAATATAGATCAGCAAAAAGCGGATCGGTATTGTCAATTATTTTTTTCATAATTAACCCACCCAACCGTAAAATCCTTCCGACGATTCTATTTCTCCACGATTTTCTTCAAAATTTTCAGATGATGAAAATGGGTGAGAATATATCCGAATAATATACCCACCAATATCAATTGCAGTCTTCTCAGATTCATATCGTTCAAGATCCCTAGCTTCAATCCTAGTTTTATATTCGTCAAATGATTCCGTTATTTTAGGATCCACTCCACATAACGTGTCATAATTCTCACGTGTGACTTTTATAGGATCGTTTACCGTTGTTACTTTTCTTTTGTAAAATTTTAACATTGCGCTCATTTATGATTCTTTCGTCTCCATCCAGTATTTTTACATACTATAAGGTCTTTTTCGTAAGTTGTCAAGTCTTTAATTTTTATTTTAAAGCAACCATACTCCATTTCACCCACTTCTCCACTATCAGTCAATATATCAGGCAGTTGCTGAATGAATTGGAAGTTAGCTTGTTGATTTTGTAAAAACTGTGATGCTTTAAACTCAAGCGTAACATCATTATACACGTTACCCATCACCACACGCTTATTCAACTCAAATTTCGTATTTTCTTGTTCTTGAGTTTGATAATGGTCAATGATAACAGCATTTCTTTCGCTTACATCGGTAGCTAATGTAGAACACCAAGGTTCTAGTGAACCCAAAAGTTGAAACGTTGTTTGATCATCCACATCCATTTCTATTTGGAAACCGATGTCGTATTTGTGGGGTACTATAGGCTTTACATATACATCGTGACGAATAAAGTGTCCCCATTTACGAATAAAGTTACGTTCTGATCTCCTATTATGTTCAGTCCATTCATCCGAATCTTTTGTAACACTGGTAAGATTTGGATTTCTACGTGAACCACGACATGTAAGATGGTATACAGGAGCTTCCCATAGTTGTTTGAACTTCATCCCGTTTAACAAGAACCTAGAACTGATATCTCCATCTTCCCGACTTTGTGGGTAGTATAATTCATCATGACCACCGATTTCTTGGAATCGTTTCTTGTAAATGAACCACGGAGCAAAAAATCCTTCATTTGTTACACCTTTATACTTAGATCGTATTTCATCTACATTTTTTAAAAATTCTTTTTCATTAAATTCTTCTGGCTCAACTCCTAAATTTAACTGGATTTTTTCTGGACCTGAAGGATGCAATAAAGGTTCGCAACGAGTCAATGATAATACTGTATTTTCATCAAGTTCATCTATTACGTAGTCAAGTGTTTTAGGAGGCATGTACATATCGGCATGCCAAATTCCGACTACGGGTCTAGTAGACACCGTATTGATTAATTCGTCATAGTATATGGTATGTCCCAATCTGACAGGACCCTCATTTCGTATAGCCTTAAAATTTGGGTCTTTCTCCATAGTTTCAAGACACCATTCCCATGTGTCATCCTTGTCACTGAAATCATCAGCAACGCAGTATTCAACATCATATCCAACATTCTTACGTACTGAGTCATATGACCATTTAAGGTATTTTCCATTGTTTCTACTGGGACTGATTAGACTGATATCTTTTATTGATAAATTATTCATATTTGATTTCCGTTAGATGTATATCTCATTCGTCGTCAGTTTTAAATTCCATCGTTGAACAACTACAATTCATATTACCATACAAACTAGACATCGTCAATTTATAATAATAGCTAACTGAAATTGTATCACCAACCATACTGTAAATGGCTGTAAACTCTTCTGGAATTTTTATGACATTTGGTTTGTCGTG
>Ga0210003_1000254_pt1 | contig 47403 bp, 49 predicted proteins | sample LantaG_FD_182804 | JGI IMG/M metagenome (GOLD analysis project Ga0210003, IMG submission 182804) | Deep subsurface microbial communities from Baltic Sea to uncover new lineages of life (NeLLi) - Landsort_02402 metaG (SPAdes) (version 2) | ecosystem: Environmental > Aquatic > Marine > Oceanic >... | reverse complement strand
GGCGGAGAAGCCTGACTTTTTCTTCGGGGGAAAACTTTTTATGTTTGTTTGCCATGAGCATTTCCTTTCTTTGATTTACATACTAACTCAAATTCAGGAAATGTCCAATTCCGACTGAAGCATTACAATACATTATTTGGGTTCTACCGGCAGTACCGGCACTAACTCCCAATCGTCCGTTCTGAAGGAACTGGCGGGCAGGCCTTGCTTGTTCATCAGGTTCGGTTCTGCCAACTGGTCCCACGCAAATCGTACTGCAACCGGCGTGGCCACAGTGTCACTCCAGACCACAACCGACTTGCCTCTAATCATGGCGTTTGCTTCGACAAACTTTTTGTCAGCACCGGCGATGGTAAACCACGTCAGCGCCTTGCCGTCGCGTGACACCAGCCCGCTGCCGGCGTGGTCGAACCGGATACGAATCCTGCCGTTCTTAACTGCCATCGACTTGTATAAAGGCCCGCAGTATTCAAAACCATCCCTGTCGTAAGTCTTCGTCAATGCCCAAAGCGCCAGCCTCCCGCCTACGTCAACCTTGTTCTTCGGATGAATGTCACTGAGATTGCCGATGTCGTTGATTATCGCCATGCCCGTATTCGGTATCGATAACGCTTTACACTGGGCCTGCCATATTTGGGCTAAAAGAGTCGGATCGCCGCGATATTTGTATGGAGCCAACTGAACATAATAAAAGGGCATGTCAGCCTGCTTCCAGATACTTCTCCAGCCGCCGATAAGCGCTTTCGTCTTCTCGAAATAAAGCAACCCATCGGCGCGGTTGGACTCGCCCTGGTACCAAATTGCACCTTTAATACCAAAAGGAACCAGCGGCGCAATCATAGCATTATACAATGCCGTCGGTTTCTGACGCTCATTGAGAGGATGCCTCGGCAACTTCGGAGGCTCCGGAACAGGCGTATTCGCTGCAAGTGCGATTCTTGCCTGCTTCGTCCACGCTTCTATTTCATCAATCGACTCGGCAGCGTTTTTGCTGTACTGAGCTTCGGCTTGTTGTATCTCCTGCCGGATATTTTCCAGCGCCGGCACCTGCTGAAAACCGACAGGCGGTGTCCACGGCTCTATCCGCGTACCGCCCCATGATGTATTGATAAGACCGACGGGAACATTGAGTTCGCTTTGCAGCTTGCGTCCAAAAAAGTACCCGACAGCGCTGAACCGTCTTGATGTCTGCGGGCTGCACTGTGACCAGCTTGCCGTGCAGTCATCCTGCGGCCTCACCGCAACAGTGCGTTTGACGGTAAATAGCCTGATATTCGGGTAATCCGAAGCGGCAATTTCCGCCTCGCTGTTCTCTGTTCGCTCCAGTGGCAGTTCCATGTTCGATTGCCCGGAGCATACCCACACCTCCCCGCAAAGCACGTTCTTGAGCTTCTTGTCGTTGATACTTATCGTGTAAGGACCACCGGCGGCGGGAGAATCGATACTAACATGCCATTTGCCGTCTTTGTCCGCTTTAGCGTGCCAGACCATGGAACTCCAACTGCCCTTAACGCTAACCTGCTCGCCGGCATCAGCCCAGCCCCAAAGCTGAAGCGCCTTTCCCTGCTGGAGTACCATGTTGCTATCTATCACCGCCGGAAGCTTTAATTCGGCATAGCTTGCCCCCGTCCATGCCAGCACAGCACAAAGCAATACACTCAAGAATGTCGTTTTCCCAAAGAAATGCCTTTTGTGATTCATCTTTTACTCCTCGATTGAATGTTACCCGTTATCGTTCGTAACCAAGGCCTCTACAGCCCGCACAGATTGTATCATCTCATAAATTCTGCGTCAAAGAATTCTACTTTGCAGCCGAATTTAATCGGGCAATCGCCAAAAGCTTGCTTTTGGCGTCCGGATTTGGTAATATAGTACCCACAGCTATAGAGCGACATCTGGAGGACTAATGCTAAACGGAGGACTATTGACCGGCATATTTGTGAGCGTTCCACAGGAGGAGTAGATACATGTTTGTAAAACGTTTGTCATTGACGCTCGCCTTTTTCTGCCTGGTATGCCTTGTGCGCAGCAGTTCGGCATTGATAGTGGTCAGTGGTACGGAAAGCTGGGGCGAAACCAGCATGAATCAAAATGTCCAGATTGTCGCAGGAGGAAACTTAACCATTACAGGGCAGTTTGGAATCGTCAATGGTCACACCCTTACAGTCGAAGCCGGTGGCCAGGTTGTGGTAAACGCCAGGGTGGATTTCGACAGCGGCGGTACACTCATTATGAACGGCGGGACCGCTGAGTTCAATGACACCGTCAAGTTCCCCGACAACGATGCCGGCAACGTGTACATTTACCTCAACGGCGGACTGCTGACCTGCGGCGATACCGAAAGTTACGCCAACCGAGGTTCCGAACTGCACGTTGGCGGAGGGGTAATGATGACCGGGCAAATAACTGAGCCTCGTCGCGACCCCGATAGTTCCGCCTGGAACATACAGCCGATTCCACCCTACGAGGATATTATAATTACGGACATCGGCGGCAATGTAAAGGAGATATCAGCCGCCATGGCTACTATTGAAGTGACCTTCGATTCGGCTGCATCCGAAAATCCTGAGACCGTCAGTCCCGCGATTCTTACCGTCAATCTATCGATTGTTGCCGACCATACAATAACCGTCGATTACCAGAGCAGCGCTGGAACGGCTACGCCCGGCGTTGACTATACTGCGGTAAATGGAACCCTGACCTTCATTGCCGGTGACACAACAGAACCCATTGCGATTATTGTCAACAACGACGGGCTTGATGAAGATGACGAGACAATCATAGTCACCCTGTCCAACCCAACAGGTGCCAACGCGGAACTTGGCCAGATAACCCAGCACAGCTACACGATAATAGACCCCAGGCCCAGTCTGCAGTTCGCCTCGGCTACTGCCAGGGGCAGAGAAGACGTCACGCCGGCATACGTCACTGTGGAAATGTCTCACAGTTGGCCTGAATCCGTAACTGTCGATTACACCGTTATCGGTGGCACGGCCACACGAAATACCGACTATATTCTCGCCGACGGAATGCTGACTTTCGAGACTGGTCAGACAAGCCGAAACATCCCCATCGAAATTATCCCAGACGAACTGGAAGACAGCGGCGAAACGATTGAAATTGAACTGTCAAATCTCACGGGCGGTGCGCGCTTCGGAGATAACCTCCAGAACACGTTTACCATCACTGAAGAAATACCACTGTTAAGAGGAGCGTATTATTTCAGGGCCGATTCCGACAGTACGGCCAGGGTAAGCTCTGACCCGGACGTTATGGTCCGGCTTGGCGATGGTGACAATAAGCTCATATTCCGACGAAACACGGGTTATGCCCCGCTTTGGTTGACCGAGGAGCCTGTGGAATGTAATCTGCCCGTGGTCATAACCCGGAGCAACTGCGAAACAACCATAAACCCTTACTCGAGGGTATCGGTAATCGAAAGCAATCCCGCACGGGCAATAGTCCACTGGCGTTATGCAAGAAACTGCAGCAACATCAGCGAGACGGACTGGGTTGACGAATACTTCACGGTTTATCCCGACGGTGTTTGCATCCGAACCGTCAAGAACGCCGCGGGCACCACCTTCGCTCAGTGGAATGCCGCAACGCCGACAATCAGTAAGATGATTCTGACGCCGGATGGTATCGATGCGTTACCGGCGTCATGGCAGAACCCCGCGGTTCTATCGGCAATCTCCGGGGATTACACATACAACGGATTCGACGAAGAACACCGCTGCTACAGCTTGAAATGCGATACAAGCAGCGCGCCGACGGCATTGGCTTTTACACTCGATACCACCGGCGGAAAATCGACTCACGATCCCGCGATTGTCCTGCAGAACTGGGGCGATGCAGATGCCAATGTCACCGTCGACGGCGAATCACCTGCGATCTGTTACAAAGGCTACGCCGGCGATATGTACGGCGACGATTTCGTTATCTGGTTAAATATCGAAAGCACCAATTCAGTCAACATTAACATCACACCTAACGGCGGCAGCGGACTGTTCGCAGACAGGGCGCCACCGCCTGACTTCGGCTACGATTTCGATGCCGATGTCCCTCCGCTTCCTATGGGTTCACCGGAACCGGGACCCTTCGGGGCATATTATACCAATCTGAAATTCAATAACAGGTTCGACGAACTGTGGCGTGTCGGAGACCACGCCGACATAGTCGTGCAGTTCGACGACAACACGCACCGATTTGTCTTCTGGAGAGGAACCAACTATTGTCCCCATTGGGCCTCCGATACCAGTGAAACAGCATACTCCAACTGGTACGGCACGCAGTTCGTTGAACGCCGCGCAAGCGAATGGGGTTATGACGGCTGCTGCGCAGAGCCGATGCAGGACTGGGACTGCAGGTACTCCCATGCAAGAATCATCTCTTCCAACGCCGCACGAGCCATCGTGCAATGGCGATACGCCGACTGTGACAGGAACTACGACATCGTGAGGGACGGCAGTGGGGACATATGGGGTGACTGGGTCGACGAATACTACACGATATACCCCGATGCCATCAGCATCCGCAAAGCCACCTCCTACAGTTCGCGCACCGGCGGCTCGGACATGGAAAGCCCACACATAGAATTCCAGGAAGCAATCCCCATCACCAACCCGGGGACAATTCCGGAAGACAACATACACTGGAATGCGCTTTCAATGACCGATTATGACCGAAACGCCGTCAACTGGCTATGGCACGACGTGGACGGCGGCTCACCCGGCAGCTTCGAGGGATCAACCGACAAACCCATCATGGTCGTCAGGATGAAAGGCAGCACAGTACCGATTTCCATCTTCGAAGGAACCGACATCGAATACGACCCGGTAGGACAGGATAATTGCAGACCATTCAACCAGTATGACGATTGGCCGGCATGGCCCGACGGCGACAGAAGCATGGGGGGATGGTTATGGGAGGAAGACCCCGACACACACTGCTACAGGTACTTCTGGACAAAGTACCCCTCGCACTGCTCAATACTGCATGAAAAGTGGCAAGACTACGAACACATCGTAAACCAGAAAAGAACCAAAATCATGCTCTTTGGAATGTATAATGCCATCAGCGCATCGAATGTTAACAATCTAATCACGTTAGGTCGGTCGTGGCAGTACGCACCAACGTTGACTATTAACAGCCCAGGCTTTTCCGGAGGCGTCTACGACAAAACACAGCGAGCATACAAAATATCCCGAGATTCACAACAGCAGACGAAACTCGAATTCACCGTAAATATCACCATGGATTCACCGCTCTACAATCCGTGCTTTGTAATCGAAAACTGGTCCGACAATGTGCAAATCTCTATCAACGGAGACCTCGTGCAGCCTGGACCTGACTTTCGACAGGGTATTGAAACAAACTCAGATATGGTTTCTTCACTTGTCGTATGGGTCAGAAGGCAACTCGGGGCACCGGTCGACATCATCATAGCAAAGCAATGCGGCATGGTCGCCGACATCTACGCCGACACCGAGATCAACGGCCGAGACCTCGAAAGAATTGCATCCCAATGGCTTGAATCGGCGCCAGGCTGCCAAAGCCTGCTCGGTGACATAGACAAAAACTGCAAAGTGGACTTCAATGACTTCGCCCTGCTCGCCGCCCAATGGCTGCAATCGTGCCAATAAGAATTGAGCCACATCGGTGACGCTATCTTCCTTTGCATGCTTGAGACGTATATGGTCTCGGAGATTTCAATTATCCTTCGTAGCGAGCTTAGTCACAGGAACCATTATCTCGCTTTTCATCTGCGCGTAGTCGCCGGTTTCGGTGCCGCTCAGGAACGTTTCGCAGTGAGCATCGGTCACCATGTAGCCTTGTTCGAAAATCCAGTAATAGAGGTTCCGATAGATGCTGCTGGGATCCTTGAGACCTTTGGGCTTGACGGCAACAGCTACATCCATTTCGGGCAGTGTTTTGACATCGGTCATTTCGCCGAGCTTTGAGGCAAGCTTCAATGCTTCTTTATCGACGGGTATGCGGATTTCGGTCAGCCAGTGGTCGCTTGAGACAAGTTTGGGATTGTTCAAGTAAGCGTAGGAGAGAACCCCCCGGGGCCTGAGGCCTTTCTGTCCGGCAAGGGCGTAGAGTTTGCCGATGGCCATGCCGGATTTATCGTAGCTGCCTCGGTGGATTGTGTAGAGTACGACCTGCTCGGGCACCTTTCGAATTTCAAAAGCTGCCTTGGTAGTATCTGATTCTGCAAAGATTTCGGCACCAGCTACAATAATTACCGCCACTGTCAAAAGACTTAATATCCACATTTTCGATTTACTCATGATCTGTTCCTTTCGTTTTCATCTTTTTCAATTCTTCGCTGCTTAGTTCCAGCAGTTTCCTCGCGGGGACCAGGCTGTCAACGAGCTGTCGCAGCTCGTTTTCTGTTAACCGGCCGTTGATTGCCAAAGACGGGAATGTACCGGCAGGTGATTGCAGCAGATAACCTGTTCGATCTTCGGCCGGAGTGAAACCAGCGCTGTTGAGATGAAGCTCAGTCCACCATTTTTCGGGTCCGCCGCTCCATAGCTTAAACCCGTTCGAAGACGAGTATATGAGATGTGCGTGTTTGACGACAGATGCGAAGAACGTGTTGAATGTGTGCGATTGAAAGATTATAATGTGGCGGTTGTCACTGGCTTTGTAGGTGATGCCAAACATGCGGCGGCCCGGACTGGCAAAATCTGCGGCATCGCTGATGACCGGTTCGGAAAGCCAGGAAGGGATCGAAGCAAATATGTAGGTTTCAAAACCGGCAGTGTCCACCATGTGCTGCAAAGAAACTTCGGGAATCCAAACGTCGGGACCGACATCCACAATGGGATTATCACCGCTCTTGCCGATTCGCCCCTTTATTTCAGCCAGGTCCCAGGAATACGGGGATTCCTTGATGCTCTTTGCGGCGACCCTTCGAATGACAAGTTGTGTGGAACCTGCTGTAACGAATTCCATTTCGGCGATGGTACCGTCATCGAGTCGCACCTTGAAGAGCCAGTAAGTGTTTATATCTCCAAGAAGGTCTGCGAAACCCTGCTTGTATATCTTTACCGGCGTACCGTCCTCAAGCGTACCATCCGTGATTTCACTTATAGCAGCATAATCGTCGTTCTCAAGGGAACTGCGTAATCCGGCGGTAATACCAAGAAACTCAGCGGGATTCTGCGGCGGGTTGAAGTTCTCCTTGATCCGTTCGCTCAGCAGGCTAAGTGCGCCGTCGGTGGTGCGCTGTGAAAAATACACAGCCTGGCCGTCATATGAGTTGGCAAATATAACTTTTTCCCCGGTTTCCATGACTCGGGCGAACCGGCCTGTTGCCGAATCGTACCACGCCTGGTCGGTGATGGTGTATGGCCGGTCGATGTCTCTGGAAAGTTTTAACTCGTGGAACCTGAATTGACCATCTGCTTTGAGTGAGCAGATCGGCATCCAGTTGAAATCCAGCCATGAACTTACCGTTTCAATGTACCTTCGCTGTCCGTCGGACAGGTTGAGTTGTTTAAGACGCTCGGCAACGGGACTTTCTTTGGCCGCAGGGTACACGATGATCTCATTGGTGATATGAACAAGATGCTTGCCGACAAAGACTGTCTGCTCGGCTGCGCATGCCCTGCTAAGCAGCGTAAAACAAGTAATCGGCTTTCTCGTGCTCTGAGAGTCACGTAGCTTGTTAATCGAAGTCAGTAATACCACTGCCAGGACAAGTACCGCTGCTAGTTTTGCTATTGTGCTTGGCATAATCACTGGTATCGAAAGACCTTTGCTTGCTGGATGCTTGCTGAAAAGTTCGCTCAGCTTTTCTCTTACGCGTTCGAGATCACGAGCAGCTATCTCAGGATTCGGTGCGATATTCGAAACAGTCTCGAAACAGGCCAATATCTCCTTGTTATTCATTTCAGTCATAGCATGACTCCCTGGCAGAGTGGTGGCTTTGCTCAGTTGCCAGTAGCTGCCGAATCTTAGCCAGCGCCTTGGATGCCACCGATCTGACGTGTCTATGGTTCTTGCCGAGGCGCCGGCCAATGTTTTCGTACGACTCCTGCTCGATATAGCGCATAACTACCACGTCACGGGCCAGGTCGTTCAATTTAGCTGTCGCGTTAAGTACCTTTTGCAATTGTTCCTTGCGAATTATCCCACCCAGTGCTGAAGGGTTGTTGTCTGCTGCCGCGCAGTCCTGGTCCAAAGACTGAAGCCTGCGTTTTTGTTTTCTGCGCCACTCAAACGCCAGGTTTATGGCAGCTTGATAAGCATACGCAAGCGGGTCTTTGGCTTTGTCGAGTCCTTTGGATTGCGACAGTCTTATGAATAGTTCCTGCATTAGATCCCCAACTATATCTTCGGAAAGTGTCAAACGCGTCAGCAGGCCGTGCAGACGCTCACCACAGGTGTCCAACAATTCTAAGACCCTTATTTGCCGATTCGTCACTAAGTTCCTCTGTTTGCAAACTGTATTGGTACTCTGCTCTGAGTTCACTATTATAGATGAAGTGAGGGGGCTTTGCGCACCTGACTTTTTCGGGGAAATTTTTACAGCATCGCATAAATCGTGGCAGGACTGGCTCAAGACGGTGCAGCTAACAAAATGGCTTGAAAATTCACCGGTTGCTGGTAAACTGGTCGATTGTTATTTATAACAGTGAAACAGTGTTGCAGGAAGTATTATGACAGAATTCAAGATTGAACCATCGGCAAGAATAAAACGGCTTCCCCCTTATCTTTTCGGTCGGCTAAACGCATTGAAGCTGGAAAAGCGTCAGCAAGGTGCCGACATAATCGACCTTGGGATGGGCAATCCCTCCGACGGAGCGTCTCAGATTGTGATAGACAAGTTGTGCGAAGCTGCCCGTGACCCGCGGTTCAGATTCTGTTGCAAGTGGGATTAAGCGAAACTTTTGCTCGTTCGCATCTTAGCTAAGGGTTTTCTGGTGTTACTGGAATGATCCTCAAGCTTATCAGGTTAGGCAATTGGCTTCGCAGCCTTTGGACAGCTTCGTTACTGAAGTCTTTTTGGCTGTATAAGTTTACAGACTGCAGCATTTTGAGTTTTTCGAGATGCCAAAGCCTGCTCGGTGACATAGACAAGAACTGCAAAGTAGACTTCAAGGACTTCGCCCTGCTGGCCGCCCAATGGCTGCAATCGTGCCAATAAGGCTGAAGAGAACCAAAAAAGCCGCAAAAAAGCTGCTCCGGCAAGTGCTGAAAACATGTGACATCAAATCTCTAAATCCTGCTGCGAGCGCTGCTTTTTCAGCTTGCTTCGCTGCTTCTTTTCTTCGAGACGGCGCTGTCTGGCCCATTGAGGTGCTGTCGTTTTTCTGCGTTTCGGCGTTTTCTTTAACGCCCCAGCCAGCAGATCAGTAAGCCGCTGGATTGCGGCCTGTCGATTTGCCCTCTGCGTCCGGTGACGCTGCGAAACCACCCGCATCACCCCATTTTTATTGACCCGCGTCCGAAGTTCCCTCATTATGCAGCGTTTTTCGATATTGGAAAAACACGCTGTATTGGCCACATCGAAAAACACCGTCACCCGCGTATTCAGCTTGTTGACGTTCTGTCCGCCCGGCCCGCCGCTGCGAGAAGTCTTGAAAAACAACTCATGTTCCGGAATCTCAATCATACATCAATTCCCATGCGATAAATCAAAACAAATCCGAATCAACCACCAAAGACTGCTCTAACAACATGTTTTCCGGCAATCGGGCCAACCCATCGTCGGTCAAAGAAGGCCCGGCGGTAACATTAAGAAATGTCAGTGAATCCAAGCCTGCCAGTTCCTACCAAGGAACTTTAGGATAGTGAGTCGGTCTACGCCGTATCATTTGGCATTTGTGAATGACTTCGCTTCGTCAAACAAATGGCTGATATTTTTATCAGTCACACCTCCCAAGGTTTTATGCTTGTTCAGTTCAGTTCGTCTTTTCAGGTAAAAGCTTTTTCCAATCAATCTGATCCATCTTGGGGATATCCGGTACTGCCAACTCTCCGGTCCTGTTCAAAGGTAACCTCAGTTTCCCTAATGCGGGAGTGTCAACCGACAAGCCCAATTCAGTTTTGTAGGGAATTATCGTTCCCGGTCGAAAACCTTTTATAGCGTTGAAAAAGTCCAAATAACGTATCTTGACCGGGAGGGAGACAGGGCCACTGCTATCGGCTGGGATGGTCTTCTGAATGTCGGCTTTGCCGGAAAACAGCTGCATCTGCTTTGTTGACACGTCATAATCCAGGTTTGTCAGCGGCAGGGGTACGGAATATGGATTTTTGACTTCCAAATTGAACACAAGGGTAGCTGCATCCATGTTGATGTCGCCAAAGTTCAAGCCGTTAATGCTGGCACTGGGTTTCTCAAGGTCCATAACACTCTGAAGAGTTTCGCAGCCTCCGAGAAACAAGGCCACACAGGCTGCCACAAAGACCACATGCTTTTTGACTTCCATTTTTCAAGTCCTCCCAATTTGGTTTAAGATTTCCAGATTCTGCTCATAAAGCAATTCTATCACTGTAAAGAATAGTCATACATTAAGTGGTTTATCATTACAGGGAGCCGGAGTTGGGCCATTTCTCCCTCAGGACCGGCTCTACAGCAAGATAAACCAAGCCACTAATGGCATCGAATCACAATGGCAGATCCGAAGGCAGCTTTATGTCTTTAAGTTTGCCCTGAAGTTCCTTGATAGTTGCCTCGAACTTAGCCTTTTCCTCGTTCAGTTTCTGTAAGGTAGTCAGCAGATTGTCTTTCTCTTGTTGGAGTCCGGCAACCAAGGTCTTCTGAGCTTCGAGGTCACCCATGAGCTTTTTCGCGGTCTGCTGTGTGTCATTGAGGTTAGCAATCGCGGAGTTTCGGGCTTGAGTTAGTGTTGTGATTTGGCCCTGCAGCCTGTCTCGGGCCTCAGTAACAACAGCAAGCTCTGTTTTTAGGCTCTCCTTTTCAGTCTCGCTCTTAGTTAGGTCATCCTGAGCTGTTGCCAGAGCCGCTCTGGCCTCTGCCGCTTCGGTCTTTGCCTGTTCGGCTTCTTTCTTACCGCAACCTGCCAGAATCAGTGAGCAAGCCAAGGCTGCGATAAACACAATGAACAATCCATACTTTATCATTTGCTACTCCTTTCCCTTCAAAATATCACGTGCAATGTCACTGCCGCCGTGCAAATACCCTAAAGCTGCGTAGTGTCTTCTTCCCGCAAGCATGGAGGTCTGATACCGTAAGTAAACTACCACAGGACCCTTGATGACTTTTATATCTACTCATATTACATGGACAGTTCAACTTTTCATTAACTCTTTTTCTCAGAGTGTTTTTGTTTTACTTTATCCAGATACCTTGCCGCTGCATCTTTACCGCCTAGTCCAAACGCAAGAGCCAAGGCAAGTACAATGCCGCCAAGGATAATATTGAAAGTAGCAGTTACCAAGAGAGGGGCAATACCAAGCTGTGCCAATGAAATTGTCACTGCAAAGATTATAATTGTCCATCGGCTTATACCGGCGAGCATTTCCGGTTTGGGCAACTTCGCGTTACCCGCAGCTATCCGCACTATTCCTGACACAAAACTTGCCAGAAACATTGCTACCACAAGTACAAGCAACGCTGCTATGACCTTCGGGACATAAGCAAACAAACTTGAAAGAAGGTCAGAAGCCTTTGGCAGCCCTAACGCGTTTGCTACCATCACAAGCACCATAATAATAATAAGCCAATAAACAAGACTGCTTACTACCTGTCGGGCACTAGTTTTCAAGTCCCCTTTCCTCAGAATCTCTGATATACCAGCCTTATCTGCCAGTGCATCGAAGCGTACCACCTTAAGCACTCCGTTCACTATCGATCTGATTATTTTGGCCACAATCCAGCCAACAATCAGGATTAATAGTGCGCCCAGCAGTACAGGAAGATATGCCATTATTTTGGTTAACATCTCACGGATCGGCTCAAAAATAAGATTGTCCCATTCTATTTCAGCTAACATTTTTCGTACCTCCATATTGGATTGTTAATATGCAAATATTCTACCGGTTTTCATTTAAAGATTACAACGGCAGCAATTACGCCTAAGCTATATGTAGCCAGGTACTCATAGATTTTGTCAAATATAGCTTCCATAAGTTCGTCTTCTTCCTTTGAGTCCTACCAATATACGCTGGTTCAATAAAACGCACCTATCGTTGGCGCTGAAAATTCATCAGTTAAAACGAGAAGGCAGCACAGCGTTTGATATCCGCTGTGTTGCAACTTCTCTCAAAGTCAAGACTATTCGTACATTTCCGTAGATTCGGTCTCATCAACCGGACGTCCCAGTTGATCACTGTTCATAGCCACCCTAAAGCGAACGTCACCAACCTTGACCGCCTTTACGACGACCTTCCAGGTAGCTGTGTTCTTTGGAGCGAGGCTCGCTAACGGAGCGAAGCTGACCTGATTGCCTTTGACCAAGACATTCGTTGGACCGGATGCAGAGTAGTATTGAGCATTGTCTTCCAACGTGCAGACAATACTTATGTTCGTACCAGCTGTTGTCCCCTGGTTTGTGGCAGTGATTACGTAGGTCTCAAAGCTGCCGAGTTCTATGGGGTCTTCAACATCAACCACTTCCAGTAGAATCGCGGCAATGCCCTTAAACGCCGTCTTAGCTGAAGCGGACACTGCTCCGGTACAGTCGGCCTTGACCGTAGCTCGATTGGTGAAGGTCCCTTCCTGCTCGGTAGAGTAGGACACTTCCACCATGTGCGACTCGTTGGGTGGCAAAGGCGGCAGGTTCCAGACCACTTTGCCGCCCCTTTCGACACCGCCATGATTGGCGCTGACGAATTTCATGCCGGAAGGTATCGTGTCCTCCAATATCATGTTTTCGGCCACGGCATCACCTTTATTTGAGACCTGCATCAGGTATGATACCGGCCGTCCTAGATAGCGTCGTTCAGGCCCGGTCTTAGTAATTGCCAATACCGGCTGACGTACAATCGTTTCGACAGGGGCTGATTGGGCTTTGATACCCCCGGCTCCACCTGCCGTTGCCTTGTTCACGTATTTGCCGGTTTTGGCAGCCTTGAGCATGGCCGAGAACTCTTTTGATTGACCGGCCCTCAACGTACCTACATCCCATGACAGGCTTGTTTGGCCTTCTGACGTACTAAGACCGTTGGGTAGTGGATCTTCAATTCTAACATTGCTGGCGGTTCCTGTGCCCGGATTGGTAACAACCAACTTGATGGGAATCGGGTCGCACAGGAGCACTTCGGCTGGCGCGGTCTTCTCCAAACGCAGCACCGGCTGAACAACTTTCACATTGGCACAGGAGGGAATCACGTAGCTGACCGTCGCACAGTGCTTGAGACATTTAGAATCCGTTGCCAACCCGGCGACTTTAATCTCCACGATTTCCTTTGGTTTCAAAACGGGCATCTCCCAGACCACCACATCGTCCAATATAGTTGCGTTCGGGGAAGCACCTGAGAGCTTAAAGTTCTCGGCAATCCTTTCTCGCACCACTACTTCTGTAACCGGCATGTCTGTCAAATTAGTCACCTTGATCGAGTACTCAACGGGCGTATTAAGCTGGACCTCCTTGGGCATCACTTTTTCCAGGCGAATGACCCCGGTAACAGGGTAAGTGTTCGACGCTGAGTAAGGCCCGCATTCGCTGGCTGGAGCCTTAGGGGGCTGGTTTGGGTGCCGGCATTTCCGTCGTCACAGGGTTGCAGCAGCCGGACATGCTAATAAGCGTCCCAACCAACAACACAGTTAATAACTTCTTCATTTTCGGTCTCCTTTCTAAAATAATTTTGGATGGGTTAAAAAGTTTTCATAAATTGCCGCTTCTTCGTTTCCGTTCCTGATCTCCTAATTAACGTTCATTGTTCCGCCTCAATTCCTTCTGTAATTCTCCCATTGTGTGTTTTGCTAATGGAGATGGTTCGCTTTTCCCTTTTTCCCAACGGTTGACCGTCGAAACCGTTACACCAACCTTTGCTGCAAACTGCTCTTGCGTCAGACCCGAGGCGGCTCGCAGCCCTCTGACTACTCTGGATGCTTTTTTCTTCCCCATGCCACAGCCCTTAAGTGACAACTAAACAAATGCCAAAGCTTATGACGTGTCATTTATCGCTTTTCACAGGGGTTTTAACAATCGGGCTTATCCCTGGTTTTCTTATAAGGGAAAACCCTATAGCGTAATGAGCTGAGGTCGCTTATTCTGTTTAAAAGCGGATTGCGTGTAACTGATTCCCAACGTAAAGAGTGGGGCATCAGTGTTTGGAAAGAACCAGACACGAAGTAGTGTAAACATTCTATTGTGAATGCTGGGCCTACACTGGGCTCGGCCGCGCGAATTCAGTCTATGGTGTTAAAGGTGAGCCGCGGTTCAGATTCTGTTGCAAGTGGGACTAAGCGAAACTTTGGTGCGTTCGCATGGTAGCTAAGGCTTTTCGGCGGTCACTGGAACGATTTTCAACCTTATCAGGTTAGGCAATTGGCTTTGCAACCTTCTAATGGCTTGATTACTGAGGGTATTTTGGCTGCATAAGTATACAGATTCCAGCGTCTTTAGATTTTCGAGATGACGAAGTCCTTTATCGGTGATATGACCGAGTCCCAATATCCTCAGCCGCTGCAATCTCTTCATTCCGGCAAGGTAGAGCAATCCATCGTCGGTTAAAGAAGGTCCGGCGGTAATATTGAGAAAGGTTAGTGTTTCCGAGCCTGCCAGATACGAGAGTCCCTTGTCGGTGACTCCTCCATTCTTGTCCTTGGGATGCAACTGTAAAGATTCAAGTTTTGGAAGTTTTCCGAGGGTTTTGAGGTCCTTGTCATGAATTACCGGAACCATTGTAAGTTGAAGGCTTTTGAGCTCAGTTAATCCCGCCAAATCCAAACCGGAGTTGTCCTGTTGGACATAGCCTAACTGCATAGTCTTGAGCTTCGAGAGGCAATTAAGCTGTCGTAATCCCGGGATAGTTGCTTTCGTGGAGAACAGGCTGAGACTCTCTAAAGATTTTAATTGGGCCAGATACGTGAAACCTTCATCAGTTGCCAGATGAGTTTTGCTAAGCGATAGTCGTCTTATTTTTTTCAGTTTTGCAATATACGATAATCCAACTTCGGTAATGCTGGTTCCACCGACATGGAGTTCTTCAAGATTGGTCAACTCGGCTATATGCTTAAGTCCTTCATCGGTGATCGGACTGCGTGAACTGCAACCGATGCTGAGATACCTGAGCTTGCTTAATTTGGCAATGTGGGCCAGGCCATTATCCGTTAGCCCCAACCATGGCAAGGCCAGGTGTTCAAGCGCCTTTATTTCGCCCAGCAGTACCAGGCTTTCATCGGTAATTTTGGAATTATAGATATCCAGCTTCTTTAGAGAAGGCATTTTCTTAAGGTGAGCAACTCCGGCATCGGTAATTTTGCTCATCCAATGCACCGACAGATTTTCCAGCCCCCTGTGGTTTGAGATGTTGGCCAGGCCCGCATCGGTCATTCGTTTGATATTGACGTTCAGAATCTTCAAAGACGGCACATTGCTGACATGGACCAAGCAGTCGTCGCTGAAATCACCGCCGAGGTAGAGATACCTCAGTGAGTTTAATCGTGCCAGGTGGACCAATCCACTATCATCTATCAGAGGACTTGCGGTAAGCGCCAACTCCTCAAGATGTGGCAGATTCGCAAGATAAGCCAAGCCGTTATTGGTGACTTTGTTCTCTTCGAAATACAGTGCTCTCAATGATTCCAACCGACAGACCTCGGCCAGTCCGGCATCATTGATATGCAGAGACAACGTCAGACGTTCAAGGTGTTTCAGAGTCCTGATAAATCGCATTGCCCTGCCGCTGATATTTGTCTTGCCCATGTTCAGGACTCTCAATCCTGTTAGACTGCCAACGTGCCGCATACCCTTGTCATTGGCGGGCGTGTCCTCCAAACTCAGAGAATATAGATCATTCGGGCGCAACTTAGAAAGAAAGGACAAGTTACGTGCTCGTCGTTGGTGGATATACAGAATCAAGCGCTTAGCAGCAGGAACCACTACGTCACCCATGGCATCGCCCAGGTATTCTTTTTCTGTTCCATCGACCCAATAGTTGAAATTCCTGATATGCCTTTGGTTTTTTGCATCTTCTACCCAGAGCTTTCCAACGGAGATATTTCTGGGAAAATGAACGATGCGGGATCCATCCGTTCGAGTATACCTCTGTGCCGAGCAAACTGACACAGAGATCAAGCATGTCACCCCAATTATTCCCAGTAATTTTCTGTTGCTTTTCATTCTCCTAATGCTGCCTCACAATCTCCGAAAATGCCTTGGCCGTTTGTTGAATCAGCACTTTTGTTTGGCCGCCGTGGTCAGCCAGTCGAATACCTGGATAGTTATTTCGCTTCGCTTATCAGCGTTTTCAGCGAGCGGCTCAACCAGGATTTCGGGCTTTTTGTTTTTTTCTCTCCGGACGGTCATTTCAAATTCAACTCCATCTTTGGTTTTGCACAGCCATTTTTCCTCAAAAACTGTTCGACCAACCCTTTTCTTTTTTTGCGTAAGGCCGGCAGCCCACTGATTCTGGGTGAATATTTCCTGCAGGTGCCGGGTCAAGCATTCCAGTCGGCTGCTGGTAAATGCCGATTTCGGCAATATTATTTGTCCGCGTGAGGAGTCAATCTCGGCCTGGTGAATGTCCTTTTCGGGCTTTGCGAGCATCTGCCCAACACCCTGGACTATTGCAGGGCCGAAATCCAGCGCTGCGCCAATGGCTGCTCCGGCAAGCACCTCCCCTGATTGATTACCAATTATGGCCCCGACAATCGTAGCGCAGCCCGAGCCATAAAGCAGTGCCAAGCTCAAAACTGCCGTCAATAAGCTTTTTCGCATGACAAGTTTCTTCCTATGTTATCAATGTTTTACATATAAGGTACCAGAGCAGTCCGACCAAACCGCGACTGATACTACTCTACCTTATTAACGCTTGAAAAGTCCTTTTTGGTATAAGCAAATTTTCGCTTTTTGCAAAAAGACAGCCCACTACATGCCCCGTGGACGTACTGCACTTATGAGTCCACCACGAAAAACCAGTCAAATATTACCGCAATGGGCAATCACTTCAATTCCACCGACCAGTATGCGTGGTCGAGGAATTGCTTCCAGCTATGGTAACGCTGATGCCCGAGGTGGACATGAACAAGTGGGTTGCGTTTGGGTTTGACCGGCTTTTGGATAAGGGTCATATGTGCCTGTCGCGGGGTTTGGCCGCCTTTTTTGACGTTGCATTTCATGCACGCGCACACAATGTTCTCCCAGCAGGAACCGCCTCCGGCACTTCTCGGAATAATATGGTCCAGCGATAGTTCACTTGTTGGGTAACGCCGGCCGCAGTACTGGCACCTGTTGCGGTCACGGGCAAAGATGTTGCGCCGATTAAACTTTACCTCTCCGCGCGGCAGACGGTCATAAAACAACAACCGAATAATCCGCGGCACCGCAATCTGAAAGCTGACCGTTGATATCCAGTCGTGCCCGTCAGGTTCAAAATTGTGCTTGAAGCGGCTGACCTGGCACCAGCTTTCGAAGTTATAGTTGGAATACTCTCCCTGCTCCACAGAAACAACCTCGGCAAGCTCACGAAAAAGTAAAGAAAATGCCCGCCGAGCGTGCACTATACGAATAGCCATATAGTGCTTGTTGAGTACAAGTACATTACAATCCAGGCCCGTTCCGTAATTTCCGGCAATCATATTCTAAAACCACCGATTAAAGTTAGTTTGGACACACTTGTTTTGATAACAGAAAGTCCTATAACTTGCAAGGGGAAAGTTGTCAACTTTGAAAAATGTCCACTTATTGGCCCCAAAACCGCCCCTGCCCTTTGCCTATGGAAGAAGCCGTGGCATCATCGTCCATGGCTTACCACACCCCAGGTTCCAGCCGGAACACAATGCAGGAATAACCTGTTGTCTCAATCCGGCAAAAATAGTCAAAACAGCAAGCTATTTCGCCGAGTTGGATGTCTGAACCACATTCTCGGCCCTTGGGCCTTTTTCGCCATCGACCATATCAAAATTGACCGCGTCGCCTTCCTCAAGCGTTTTGAAACCTCCGCCGGCAATATTCGAATAATGGACGAAGACGTCGCGCCCGTCAGGTGTGGAGATAAAACCGTATCCTTTTCTTTGATTAAACCACTTAACCGTTCCCTCCGGCATCACAAAATACTCCTAACGAATGAACATATCGCGAAAAAACCGCCGTTACGCTTTGCGCCGCAACTGAACAACACACCACTCAAACCAATACCGGCGTAGCCAAACAGTTGTTTCGCTCTCTCCTATTTCACATCAGCCGATTCCGCTTTAGGCAGATGAAGATTCTTTCGCAGCAGCCGTCCCATTTTGAACTTCACCATGCGTCTTGCAGGAACTTCAACGCGCTCCAGCGTCTTGGGGTTCTGGGCAATTCGTCCGGCACGCGTACGGGTCTCGAACACACCGAAGTCTCGAAACTCCAGGCGATTGTTGCTGCAAAGTTCGGTTACTATCTCATCCAGAAAATCCTGGACTATGCGTTTAACCAGCACTCGTTTGGCCTGTGTGTTTTCTGCAATCCGACTGATAAGTTCTTTCTTTGTAACTGTCGCCATAGGCTACCTCGTTTCAAACAAACACAGTAGGGGAGATTAAATCTGCTCGAATGGTTGTTGTTAACCAATCAAACTCAGTTTCTTTGCTTGTCCAATAACGCATGGCTTACCTCAAAATAAGCGCAGGCTCGACAGAGCAACCGCCTTGGCATGATCTTTCCAGCTTCGTCCAACGCCACCAACTCCATGTGTTCATTGCAAACAAGCTCATTACGAAAAAACAGCCAAATACTGCAAGTCACTATACAGCAAAGACTTCGATTCCGCAAGTATTTTTTTAATAAAAATTTTGTTCTTTGCGGCACCGGTCGCGTTATAAGCCAAAACAATCGGCAAAATTCTTGACTGAACGCCGATTTTGCCCATAATGATATTGCCTTAGGGCTTTCGAAAGCAACAAAACAACAGCACTTTACGACAGGATACCAGTGATAAACGCAAAGAAGAAGAGACAGGCCACAAGAAGGGCCGCACACAAAAAACGGGCGCTCGAGATCGCAAACACGTTCGAATGGCTCATAACTGCCTTTGTGCTGGCGTTTTTATTTCGTGCATTCGTCATGGAAGCATTCCGAATCCCCACGGGGAGCATGGCAGATACTCTCAAGGGAGCTCACTTTCGGCTAAGATGCCCACAATGCGGATTTAAGTACGACTACGGGTTCGTGCCTGAAAAATACGGTTTTGCCAAAGACTCCATCCCAAACACCAACCTAAAATCATACTACTCGCGTTGCCCAAACTGCGGATACTATCGGGCTACAGGCGGAAGTATGCCGGTCTCCAACGGGGACCGCATACTCGTTCTAAAGTGCATATACCAGTTCTTTCAGCCAAAGCAATGGGACGTTGTTGTCTTCAAGGACCCGCTCGACCCAAAAATAAACTATATCAAGAGACTAATCGGCAGAGGCGGCGAGAAAGTCGAGATAATCGATGGCGACGTTTACATCAACGACCGCATCAGCAGAAAACCTCCAAAGGTCCAGAACGAGTTATGGATGCCTGTCTGCAACAACGACTTTCAGCCAATACAGCCCGACGAACCGCTGTTCAATCACCACCCATGGAAGCAGCCTTTCCGCAACACGGAAACTTCAAAATGGCAAATCGACAAAGATAATCCAACCATGTTTCGCCTGGACAGCGTGGGCAATCGCGTAAACACGCTGGTTTACGACACCAACATCGGCAATGATTTCAAAGTGACATACTCCTATAACGACATTAACTATTACCAGTACATGCCGTTCTGCAGCGACCTCATGGTGAGCTTCTATGTCTCAAGAAGCCGTCCTCAGGAGCTCATCGGGGCAAGTCTGTCAAAATACGGCATCCAATACCGTGCATCGGTCGACTCGGCAGGCAATATGACCATAACAAGGTTCGCAGATAACAAAGAAGTAGTACTGCAAAGCAAGACCATCGAACCGCCGGACCCGGACCGGGCCATACTTTTCAAGTTCACAAATCTTGACCATCGCCTGGTCTTCCAGTTCGGCGACTATAAATTAGTACACGACCTCGGTCGAGGCCCCGATGATGCAGGACCAAGAAGACCGGATATTCAACCACAACTGACTATCTTCGCCTCAGGTTATGTGACGGTTTCTCATATTGCGGTGTTTAGAGACATTCACTATACCGGCGCAAAGTTTGCCAATAACGGCAAAGGCGGCAGGGCAACAGAAGGCAACCCTTTGCTGCTCGGTAAAGACGAATTCTTCGTGCTCGGGGACAACAGCCCAAACAGCGAAGATGGGAGATGGTGGACTGCTCCCGGCATTGGTAACGCGGGGAAAAGTTATCGAGCGGGCATCGTACCGAGGGACTACCTTGTCGGCAAGGCATTATTCGTATATTGGCCAAACGGATTCAGACCATACAGAAAATTCCCATTCGGAGTAATTCCCAATGTGGGGCAACTGAGACTAATACACGGCGGTTCGAACGAAACACCATAAGAATTCTTCTGTCAGCAAAGTTCGTTCCGTCTGAGAAGCAGCTTTCGGAGCAGACTTTTAACACAGGAGGTCATTATGGCAGTTAAGATACAATGGCTTGGCCATGCCAGTTTCAAAATCGTCGACGGCGGGACGGTCATATACATCGACCCCTGGCAGTTAAGCAAGGCCGAACACGACGCAACGCTGATCCTCGTAAGTCACACACATTACGACCATTATTCCGCCGAGGATGTTGCAAAAGCCACAGGACCCGATTCGGAGCTTATTGGACCGCGTGACGTTATCATAGCCGAGGGCAATGGCCGAATCATCAAGCCCGGTCAAATCATCGAATTAGGCGCGGTCAAGGTAACAGCGGTCGCCTCCTACAATCCAAATAAGCAGTTTCACCCGAAAGCGAATAACTGGCTTGGCTTTGTCGTCGAGATTGAGGGAACTCGCATTTATTATGCCGGAGACACGGATATTACCGACGAAATGAAGGATTTGACAAACATTGACGTTGCCCTGCTGCCGGTCGGTGGAACGTATACGATGGGCGTGGAAGAGGCCGTCACCGCGGTTGAGCATATGAAGCCGAAGCGGGCTATACCATGTCACTGGGGCGAAATCGTAGGTAGCCACAGCGACGCTGAACGTTTTGCCGACGCCGCAGAGTGTGAAGTTGAGGTTCTGCACCCGGGTGAGGAATTATCGGTTTGAAATGATGTTTGCCGCTGCTGCAGGTGCGCAGAGTCAGATGACTAAGGCAATAAACAGAAGCAACATACTGATAACGGCGGCGGCGAGCGTGATTCTTGACCATTTGGAATATCGTGCGTAGCCAGGGTGCTGGTCCTCGAATTCGTAGTAATAATCGTCAAGGTCGTCACCGGGCCGCAGATGGATTTTGACGTAAATATGGCCTGCCACGGCTATCAAAAACAAAGGGCCTGCAATAATGTAAAGAATAGTATCCATAGGTTTTCCGGGAGTGTATAATAACAATTCGGTTTCAGGGGGCAAGTACGTGGTTTTGGCAGCGGGTGTAGCCGAACAGGGTGTTGGGCTGATACCGGACGAAATTCTCAATCCATTGAAAGACCAGTTGGGCAATCTCGGCGCACTTTTAGGGGCAGGCCTGGAAGGGGGCGGCAAACTGCTCAAGGGAGGAGCGGATATAGGCAAGGGAATCGGCAAGGGAATTAGCGAAGGTATCGGCGGACTGTTCAAACCCAGGAAGAAAGAAGGTCAGTAACGAGTAGTGCTGCCCGGAGTTGCTTTCGCCGAGAGAAGTTAGAAAAACCGAGCACCACCTGTACCGCACGATGGGTGTGGGGCTTTTCTGGTTCATCTACTAATGGTCTGAACTCTGAAGTCAGATTTTTCCAGCGGCTCTTTTGGCTGATTCAAGCGTGTTGTACATCAGCATTGTTATTGTCATTGGGCCGACGCCGCCGGGAACGGGAGTGATGAGGCTTGCCTTTTCCTTTACCGCTTCGAAATCCACGTCTCCGACGAGCCTGTAGCCCCTCTTTTTGGTGGCGTCCTCGACACGGTTCACGCCTACGTCGATAACAACAACACCATCCTTGACCATGTCGGCGGTGATGGTGTTGGGTCTTCCGGCGGCGGCGATGATGATGTCGGCACGTTTGGTGTGCTCGGCAAGGTTTTTGGTGCGAGTGTGGCAGACGGTGACGGTTGCGTTGCCGGTAGCGTTTTTCTGGATAAGCATGTTGGCGATTGGCTTTCCGACTATGTTGCTTCTTCCTACGACGACGACCTCGGCACCTTCAATCTTGACACCGCTTCGCAGCAGCAGGTGAATAATTCCGTGCGGTGTGCAGGGCAGAAAGGCCTTTTCGCCGGCGACCATTTTGCCGATGTTCATGGGATGAAAGCCGTCAACGTCTTTGTCGGGGTCAATGGCCAGCAGCACCTGCGATTCGTCAAGATGTTTCGGCAGTGGAAGCTGAACGAGGATGCCGTTGATTTTGGCATCGGCATTCATCCTGTTGACCAGCGCAATAAGTTCTGCCTGGGTAGCGTCTTCAGCCAGGCGATTGTCATCCGAGTAGATTCCTAATTCTTCGCAGGTTCTTTCCTTTGCCTTGACATAGCTCCTTGAAGCGGGGTCGTCGCCGACGAGTATGACGCCAAGGCCTGGGACGATTCCTTCAGCTTTGAGCTTCGCGATTTCCTGCTTTATTTCTTCCCGCATTTGGGCGGCGGTTTCTTTTCCATCGATAATTTTTGCAGCCATTTTTGCACTCCATCAGTATTCGAAAAATGAACAAAAACATTTAATCACCAAGCGGTTCGGTGTTTGGCTCAGAACATTCCCGTAACCTTTCCGGTTTCAAGGTCGACGTCAATTTTTCTAAACGCCGGGTTCGAACCTGTTCCGGGCATAAGTTTGATAGTACCTGCCAGCGGAACGATAAATCCCGCCCCCTTGTAGATGAGGAAATCACGAATCGGCAGCTTGAAGTTCGTGGGTCGGCCCTTGATTGTGGGGTCGTGCGACAGGCTTAACTGCGTTTTTGCCATGCAGGTTCCGAAGTTTTTGTACTCTGGGTGGGCTTCGAGTTCCTCAGCCTTTTTGAGCGCTTCAGGGGTATACTCAACACCGTCTGCCCCATATATCTCGGTGGCGATTAGTTCAATCTGTTTTCGCAGCGGGTCACTGAGTTCGTAAAGGAATTTGAAATGGTTCTCTTCTTCGCAGGCCTGGATGACGGCCTCGGACAGTTCTATGGCACCCTGGCCGCCTTTGAGCCAATGCTCCGAATACGCTACCAGGGCACCTGTTTGTTCTGCGATTCTGCGAACGATTTCGATCTCGGCTTTGGTGTCGGTAGAGAAACCGTTGATGCAGACGACCGGTCTTACACCGCTCTTTTTGACGGTTTCGATGTGCGCGACGAGGTTTTCACAACCCTTCTCAACAAGTTCGAGATTTTCCTGCGTGTATTCTTCACTGAGTGGGATGCCCGGTTTTACATCAGGGCCGCCTCCGTGCATCTTCAACGCACGAATGGTTGCGACGAGGACGACGGCATTGGGCTTGAGGCCGGACATACGGCACTTGAGGTTCCAGAACTTCTCGAAGCCAATATCTGCACCGAAACCGCTTTCGGTTATGTGGTACTCCGAGAGCTTTGTGGCCAGTTTGTCGGCGATGATTGAACTTTGCCCAATTGCGATATTGGCAAACGGCCCGGCGTGGACGAATATGGGTTGGCCTTCGATTGTCTGCAGAAGATTTGGATTGAGTGTATTTATCATCCAGGCCGTCATGGCACCATCAACTTCCAGGTCGGCGGTAGTGACTTCGTTATCCTTTTTGTCATAGGCGACGACGATTTTGCTGATTCTTTGCCTCATATCCTTGATGTCTGTCGCCATCGCAAGTATGGCCATTAATTCGCTGGATACCGAAATGGCAAAACCTGAGTCCATAGGATAACCATCCATTTTTCCACCTATGCCTATCTTGATATTTCTAAGTGCCTGGGCACAGAAATCCATAATCCATTTCATCTGTATGCGTTCGGGGTCGATATCGAGCCGTTTGAGGTTTCTCTTTGCGAGTTTTTCGTCGTCATAGTTTCTTTCGTGCTGCATTCGTGCCGTTAGGGCAACCATGCAAAGGTTGTGGGCGTTTGTAATGCAGTCGATATCGCCGGTCAGTCGTATGGAGAAAGGCACGAGCGGGATGCACTGGGAAAGGCCTCCTCCGGCGGCGGAGCCTTTAATGTTGAAAGTAGGCCCTCCGCTCGGCTGGCGGATTGCGCCGGAGACTTTTTTGCCGAGTATTGCCAGACCCTGTACCAGGCCCATTGTGGTTGTGCTTTTGCCTTCGCCGAGAGGTGTGGGCGTAATCGCGGTAACGTCGATGTATTTCGCATTCGGGTTGTTTTTGACTCGTCTCATCACGGCGGCGTAGTCCACCTTTGCCAGTTGGCGTCCCATCGGCAGCAGTTCATCGTCATTAATGCCCAGTTCACGAGCCAGCGTGGTTATAGGCTTCATTGATTCTTCCGCAGCCTGGGCTATCTGCCAGTCCTGCATTTTCGTGGGGTCAAGCTTCATATTATTACCTCAAACAAAAACATTAAAATATGCTGCCGGAGCTATTCAAAAGATGTCGTTTCAAAAGACCAAGTTGGCTGATGCATCCTGTTAGCAGACGTCGAATCCAGAAGTATATGCGATTATTGCAGCAGCGTCAAAAGGAAGACAGATGTCTATGGGTAGTTTTTGGCACTATTCTACGTGGCGAATACGTATTTTTTGCTATGGGTATTGGCCCGTTGCAGCCGATGGCAGGCGTAAATACAGCTTGATTTGGCGTCTGGACGCAGGCTATGTGGGTAAATGCCGGTCAGCCGATTATGATGTCATCCAGTTTACGCTTTGGCACATGGTGTGTTCCGTCGGCATCGCGCCAGTATTTGATATCTCCGCTATCTTCGACTGTATCGATTAGGACGTGTTCTTTTGGCGTACCCAAGGCGATGACCAACAGAATATCGTACTGTTCGGCAATTTCGAGGTCGCTGCGCAGCTTTTCCCTGTTGATTGCGGCGAGGATGCAGCCGCCAAGGCCTTTTTCCGCCGCTCCGAGCAGAATACTTTGGGCGGCGATTCCGTGGTCACAGATGATGTTCCTGCTGATTTGCGTATCAATGAGCATGATGATATAGGCGGCCGGCCTTTCACCTTCGGCAGGTCCCGGCCAATCCTTGAGGTATCCTGCCCAGGCGAGACTCCGGAAAACAAGTGCGTTTTTCTGCTGCTCGCAGGAGAGAATATATCGCAACGGCTGGAGGTTTGCGGCACTTGGCGACAGGCGTGCCAGTTCGACAAGCTCTCTCAGGGTATTTGGGTCGATAATCACATCCTGATGGAAGCGTCGATAACTTCTGCTTTTTATTACGAGGTCTTTAATCATTATTTTTATTGCTCCGTCAACACCGGTGGTCTTTTCGTATTAGGCTCGGGCCTGCCCTGTTGTTGCCAGAACAGTCTGCCACAAGTCTCCGTTCAGGTCTACTTTTTTTCTTCTGAGTATCGCAAGTGAGATGGGCACATGGGTGAAATGCTGGTTCCAGTAACCAATGAGCATGTTTGTTCGCCCCGTCATTGCGGCATGGACGGCGTTTTGTCCGAGCATCAGGCAAAACGTTGCATCGTTCGAATCCGTTGGAAGGGTGCGAATCATATAGCTCGGGTCGATATATTTGAGGGCCGTCTTTTTATTCCTTGCTTCGAAGTACTGCTGGATCTTCTTTTTGAGAATCAGGCCTATGTCGTCTCTGATGACGTTTCCCGAGGCGTCGGTCTTATGTAAGCCGTTTTCGGTCAGGTTTTGGCCCGCGCCTTCGGCGACGACAATGACCGCATGATGTCTTCTGTCGAGCCTTATTTCCAGAAGGTGGAGAAAGCCGTTGTCACCTTCAATCACAAGCGGCGATTCCGGTATGAAGCAAAAATTCACATCGCTGTTGGCCAGGGTTACGTTGGCGGCGATGAAGCCGGAGTCTCTGCCCATAAGTTTTACCATTGCTGTGCCGTTCCAGGCCCCCTTTGCCTCACCGTGGGCCGCCTGGATTGCAACTCTTGAGGCCTCAACGGCAGTTGAAAACCCGAACGACTGCTCGGTACCCATGATGTCGTTGTCAATGGTTTTGGGTACTCCAACGACGGCAATCTCAAGGTTGCATTTCTTTATCGCAGCACAGAGTTGGCTTGCCCCGTGGAGAGTACCATCACCGCCGATACAAAACAGCATGGATATCCGCTTTTTGATAAGGTTGTCAATCATGTTGTCGAGGTCCTGGTCACCGCGTGATGAACCGAGAATGTCACCACCTTCGAGATGTATTTCATCGACGACATCAGGTGTCAACAGGATGGGTTCGACAGGTGCGTTCGATGTCAACCCGAGATAGCCGTATCTGAATCCGAAGACGTTCTTTACACCGTACTGCCAACTCAGTGTTAGAGTGATTGTTCTGATGACGTCATTGAGACCCGGGCACAGCCCACCGCAGGTGACAATTCCCGCGTTTATTTGCTGGGGATTGAAGAAAATTCTGCGCCGTGGTCCGGCTTTCTCGAACATTGGAGGCTCGATGCCCGCTGCAGTGCAGGCCTTGAGGGATTCGGAGTCGGCATAGACCATTACCTTCTCATCATCTTCGATAAAGTGGGCCGCACCTCTTTTCTGAGGGTATTCGATTGTTGCCGGGCCGAGCCTTTCTATTGTTAGTTCCGGCAGTTCATCGGGTTTTACAAAGTCAGCATCCATAAGAACTCCTTTTCCAACCGGACCGGGCGAACCGAAAGGCTCTGCCTGACGGGTTTCCTGTATTATTCTTTGCTCCAGATACGCGTGTTCAGGTTGAGTTCGTCAACGATTCCAACGGCAAGCTGGAGGTCCTCGAAATATTCCTGTACAAGTTCGAAATCAAGTATACTCCGGAACAGCCGTGGTTCAAAGAGGTTTTTGGTGTAGGAGACCGCGACATATACGTTGACCCCGACGAATGAAAGATAAATCGGTCTGTTTGTTTTCTTCTTAAAGTCAACAATCCTTTGCATCAGGCTGGTTGACAATATGTACCTTGCCTGTACCTGGTCTTTCGAGTAAACGACGAAATACTTTTCGAATTCGGGGTCTTCGAGTTTTATGAGCTGCTCGCGTGCGATGTTCCAGGACTGCAGCAGCTTGCCGAAGGAACCGAAGAGCTTCTCGGCCGTATCGGGCAGTACCACCACACGGCAGGTGAAATACTTATTGAAGTCGGCGACGAAGAACAGGCCTTTGAACACGGTACGCCGGCTCCTGTTCTTTCCTGAGCCGCTTTCGTATTCGGCGTGCAGCTCGGAGAATTCGACATTGGTTTCGCCGATTTTACCGCGCACATAGTCATCGCCTTTATAGTGGTTTGGTTTGGTTTTGAATATCTGCGATGCCACGAAAGTTGATTTCGGAATTCGCTCCCTGGCAGAGTAACTCAGATTCTCGTCGATGAAGTTGACTATTCTTTGTATTACGGCGAATTTGAATTCCATCACGTAAGATTTTGTGAACAGCCGGATGGCGACGGCGAAAATAATAATGCAGATGATAATTGGAAACAGGATGACCGGCATCAATGAGGTAGTCTGACGGGAGATGAAAAAAAGTGCGAGCAGACCGACGACGGCTATTACGATGCCGGCGATGGCGATTTTGCCTACAATGGCTTTGCGTTTGTTTTCGAGGGCATTGAGGTCGCCTGCCAGAGTAGTTTCGTAAAACTGTTTGAGGTCATCGAGTGTTTTCATAGCGTCACCTCTACTGTGCGGATTTACAGGTTTCTTCACGTGCCGAGTTGTTTACCGGCATCGACGTTTTGACGCTGCTGACGTGGTATTTCGAAAAACTTTCTTCTTTGATAGCGTATCATGGATGCGACGATATTGGTTGGGAACATTTCAACGGCGTTATTGTAGTCGGTGACGGAGGCGTTGTAGGCACGTCTGGCGGCGGATATCTGTTCCTCAAGTTCGGTCAACGTTCTTTGCAGGTGCATGAAGTTGTCGCTGGCCTTTAGCTGCGGGTAGTTCTCCACGACGAGCATCAGCCGGGAAAGGGCTTTTGTCAAATCACTGTCGAGTGCGACCTGCTCATCGTGAGACGTTGAACCCAGGGCCATGGCCCTTATCTCGGTTATCTGTTGAAGCAGTTGCCGTTCATGCTTTGCATATCCCTTGACGGTTGAAACGAGATTTGGAATCAGGTCGTATCTTTTCTTGAGCAGCACGTCGATAGTCGAGAACACGTTGAGCGCCTGGTTCTTCTTTCCAATAAGAGAGTTGAATATCAGCACCGGTATCAGGATGATTATGACAATAACCGCGATAACGATAGGCATCTTCCTGTCTCCTTCAAAGGCCGCGTTCTTATGCGATATTCATTCAATCGTCAATCAGTGCAGTGCGGCTGCAAACACCGGGCAAAATATCATTATCACACGAATCAAAAAGTTCTTCAAGTGATTCCTATTGTTGTCTTCCTTCAGCTTGAATGCCTTCTGCTTCGAGTAAAAGAGAAGCCTTTGATTGCTGTCATACACATGAAACGCACCGCCGAAAATTTTGAATACTTTTCTGCGAAACAGGTAGTAATTCTGCAGAAAGCCGGGGTGTATCTGTTTTCCCGTTCCCATTTTCGTCTCCCTTAAAATCGATTTCGTGGTTTTGCACACACGTAAGACGTCGGTGTAATTGTAAAGATTCTTTCCGGCAGAAGAAAGATATATTTATTGTGCGAAAGTGATTTGTCACTATTACGCGGGATTGGAGCTGCATATCAATCGGTATGCACGCTGAATGGGCGGCGAATCAGAGTTCAAGTTACTGTGTTGTGGCTGTTATGGGGCCGCGATAACCCAGCGAGTGTAATTACGGGCGTTGGGGTATTCCATCGCGAAGACATCGATTTTCTGCGGCTGATTCTTAGGCTCGTTATCGACAGTGGTGTAAGTAATGCCGTTTAGCGTAATTGTCGTCAATTGTTAGCGTATGCTGTGTCCTGGCGCCGAGCGTCGCGCCGTCGGGCTGCTGCAACTGCAGCACTATGGTCTCGGGTGCTTCATGTTCATTATCAGCTTTGAGGTTGATAGCAACTTTGCGAGTTGTCGTATTGGGGGGGAAAACCACAGTCGTCGGCTTAAAGGCATAGTCCTCATCATCGTCGGCTGTTCCATCGGTTACACGACACAAAACCGAAACGGTTTTTTCGCAGGCCGCCGACAGCGTGACGCCAATCTCAACAGGCCCTGTTTTTTCACGAACCGATGAAGATATTTTTTCGAACTGCACGGTTGGGCCGGCGGTGTTCGGGTTTTGCTTTGGCTCTCTGAAGTACCGCCAGCGTCGCACTTCTGTTGCAGTTGGGAAGTCTTTGGGGATTTTCTGGGTGACTTTGCCTGTTGCGGCCCATTCGGCGCCGCGCTGGAAGGTTGTGATAAAACCGACACACTCCAGCGACCGGCTGTTGCTCTTGGCGTGTCCCATAAGCGTATGGAATACCCTGCCTTTGCCGTAGTTTATGGTGAATATCATGGGTTCGTTTTCACCGGTGCCGCCGTCGTTTACTACATCGGAGTATGCAGTCGCCAAAACCGTAAGATTCTTGGCTGGGCCTCGCATTCGAATATTGAAACCATCTCTGGCGTGAAGCCACATTCTCGGCAGGCCTTTCATAACGGGATGCTCAGGAGCGCGTGTGACAATCTCAATGACGTGCTTGCTGGGGTGCGTGCCGCCCTGGCCCGGTGTATAGTCTCGGATGACTTTGCCGCCGCGCCATCGAATGTAAGGCCCCCAGCGTTCGTCCCTGCCCCCCCATCCGCCCAGGCCGAGTATTGTGTTGTATTCTTTCCACTGCGGGAACGCATTGCACGCCGAATGAAACGCAACAACCCCGCCGCCATTGCTGACATAATCAACAAACGCCTTTCGAATCTGCTCGGACCAAAGGTCACCGACGTAGTTGAGCACCACCACATCATACGCGGCGAAGTTCGGCTTGAAGTCATCCATAGTATACCCATCAGCGTTTTCTCCCGGGCTTATGGCAATATCAACATGGAACAGATTCGTCTGTTCCAGTATCTGCTTGACAACCGGTGTACTGATACGCCAGTTATGATTGCTCTGGCCGGTGACAATCAATGCCTGGATAGGGGCTGCCGAGGATGTTTTCGCTGTAAGTGCAAGACACAGTATGATGGCCGAGAGTGCCGACAGGACTTTTTTTGAGTAACTCATTTGCGCTCCTCTTTACTTTGTGGTGTTCAAAACATTTCAGGGAAAACGCACCGTATCAGATTTGATACGAAATCAGAAGCGTTTTTCCGGCCCTGCCAGGGATTATCGCCGGATTCCGGGTGAAACACGATGTTTTCAGCATGAGTTCATCATCGTTGACTTTTCACAAGGTTTTCATATACTTAGTATGATACTGTAAACGAGCAGAGTTTTCATGATTGTCGCAGGAGATGAACAATGGATAGTGCAAGAATATTGATTGTGGACGATGACCCTGATATTACCGAGGCGATGAAGGTGGTTCTGGAAAGCAACGGTTATCGCGTGGACAGCGCCACCGATAGCGAGCAGGCAATGGAGCTTGTAAAGAGCACAAAGCCTGATTTGATAATTATGGATGTGATAATGAATACGCTTCGAGAAGGCTTTCTTTTGTCGCGCCAGTTGAAGGACAATCCTCGGTACAAGCACATACCGATTCTGATGATAAGCGCCGCCAAAGAGAAAATTGGCATAGATTTTAAGCCGGCGGCGGGCGATGAGCAGTGGCTGCCCGTGGAAGATTTTCTGGATAAACCCGTGATGCCCGACGTGCTGTTGGAAAAAGTTTCCAGTCTTTTGCAAGAGTCGTAGGATATGGAAACTTTTCTTCAGACTACAAATCTTGTCAAGAGAGCATACTGGCTCGTTCGGCTGAGGTGGATCGCCACAGCGGGACTGGTTATAGCCGTCTTCTTCGCCAGCGAGGTTCTCAAGGTCAAACTACCGATGCCGAAACTTTATTTCTTTGCCGGTATCCTGACGGTGTACAACTTCCTGCTGTTTGACCTGCTTAGGTATTTTACGTGGGGCGACAAGGAACCTTCCCGTAAAGCGGTCAACAGGATAATCACTTTTCAGATATCGCTGGATTTGGTTATTCTAACAACCATTCTTCACCTTTCCGGCGGTATTGAGAACCCGTTTTTTCTCTTTTTTGTGTTCCACATGATTATAGCGAGCATTCTGCTTTCACGACTTCAGAGCTATCTTGAGGCAACGTTCGCAGTTTTTCTGTTTGGTCTGCTTGTGCTGCTTGAATATTACGGAGTAATTGCTCATCATCCGCTCGAAGGTTTTGCCGCTCATGGTTTTTATCGCAGTGGTTCATTTGTGTTCGGCACTATATTGGTTTTCTCGGCCACTTTGTTCCTGGTAGTGTATATGACGAGTTCGATTTCACTGCAGTTGCAGAAACAACAGGACAGTTACGAGCAGGCGAATTTACAACTGCGTGAAAAGGACCGCCTTAAAAACGAGTACGTGCTTCGGCTGACACACGATATCAGGGGACATCTTGCGGCCATCCAGAGCTGCCTAAGCATAGTCGATAGTCGAATGGTTGGCCCGCTTAACGAGAAGCAGGAAAATCTTGTTCACAGGTCGTACAAAAGGGCGGCGAAATGTATGGCCTTCATAACATCCCTGCTGAAGCTGACGAGAATGAAGCTTACAGGACAGTTGGAGATGGGCAATTTCTCGCTGCGTAAAAGCGTATTCAACGCGATGGCCGCTGTTCAAGACAGGGTCGTCAAAAAGTCCATCGACGTAAGTTATGAGATTGATGAAACAGTTGATGAGATTTACGGTGAATCCGTTCTGATTGAGGAGGCTTTGGCGAATTTACTGTTCAACGCCGCACGCTATACGCCGGGCAATGGGGCCATAGTAGTGAAGGTTAAGGACCTTGGCGATGAGGTTATGATTGAGGTCAGCGACACGGGAATCGGGATAAGTCAGGGCGATACAGACCGGATATTCGAAGAGTTCTACAGGGCTGAGAACGCGCGGAAAACCGAGCGTGACGGCACCGGCCTTGGGCTGTCGATAGCCAGGCAGGTAGTCCAGAGACATGGGGGCAGGATATGGGCGCAGAACAACCAGACTATCGGCAGCACGTTCAGCATGGTTCTGCCTAAGAACGCTCCCAAAGAGCAACAAGCCCAGTTATAGTGCACGGTCTCTGTGCGGCGGCAAGCGGAGCATCACCGAGTAATTGAGAACCGTTGTGACATCGGGAAAGAAAGCGAGTGCGGCGGCCATTTTTTCTTAATATTTTTTGGGTGTAAGTCACAACTTCCTGTTATCACATAGGTTTAGATGCGAAATTTTTTATTGTTTCGCCGGAGTATTGCCCTTGACCGAAGACGTGACGGCTGTGTATACTACTTATAGTCTGTGAATGTGAACTCAAGTACTAATGGGAGTAAGCATGAGGTATCATAGGATTCCAGACGAGACGGTAAAGCGGCTTCCGACCTATCTCAGGGGGTTACTGTCTTTATCGAGCGAGCATCAGAGGATTTCCAGCAAAGGTTTGGCGGAATATGTCGCAGTTAAACCCTGGCTGATAAGAAAGGATTTTTCGTATTTCGGCGAGTTCGGCACACCGGGTGTCGGATATGATGTCGTAAAACTCATAAATCATATAAAGCAGATTCTAAGACTTGACGGTGTGCATAAGGCGGCTCTGGTTGGTGTTGGGAATCTCGGTTTGGCGGTTCTGAAATATGCAGGGTTTAAGGCGTACGGGTTCGAAATTGCCGCGGCCTTCGATATTGACCCGGCCAAGGCAGGCAAAAAGATTAACGGCGTGACGGTGCGGCACATTTCGAAACTCGGCTCTCTGAAGCGACGCAGGATAACTCTCGGCATCGTTGCGGTACCTCGTGACGCGGCACAGGAGACTGCCGATGCCATGGTGAAAGCGGGAATAAGCGGGATATTGAATCTCTCGCCGTATCACATCGAGGTTCCCAAAGGGGTGAAGGTTATAAGTATTGATATCGCAATGTACCTTGCACGACTGCCGTACTACATGCCGACAACGTTAACCGCAAGGTGAGCATAGGAAAGAGATATGGAAGCTTTGTTCATAAGCAAACTGAGGCCATTGCTGGATGCAGTGGCCGCACAGATGGAGCTTTATGTACCCCGGCGTGTGGGCAAGCATTACGTGTACGGCAGATATGACAGCCGGTCCGATTCGCCGGTACAGCCAAATGACATCAGGGCCTGCACCACGGTCAAGGAGTTTCTCTTTCCTGCTCGTGAACAGGTGGCGGCCTATCCGAAGCCGACCGAGCCGCAGGCGGTAAAGCCATTTGCCGTCTTCGGACTTAAAGAGTGCGATTTACGCTCGTTGGTGATACTGGACAAGGTCTTTGCCGACGGGGATTTTAAGGATCCGCTTTATTTAGCCAGGCGAGAGAAAATGTTCATTATTTCATCGGACTGCGCAGATGTCGGCGAAAGCTGCTTTTGCGGTCTTTTCAAAGGCCAGGGTTTTACAACCAGTGGTTTCGATATCAACGTTTCAGTAATAAAAGACGGCTTTATCGTCGAGGCGGGCGCGCAAAAAGGCAGAAACTTCATAGAGAGAAACATGAAGATTTTTGGCGATGTCCCCGATACGCTGCTGGCTGAGCGTGACCAGGCCAGGGCCCAAATAAAGAATCAACTTGAGCGGAAAACCGGAGAGCTTGGCCTGGGAGAGAGCATCAGAGATATTGTCGAGGATAGCCTGGAATCGGATGTCTATGATATCGAGGCACAAAGTTGCGTGGAATGTCAGGCCTGTACAAGGGTTTGTCCGACGTGTCACTGCTTTTATCTTTATGATACCAAACAGCAGGATTACTATGCAAAGATGAAGATATGGGATAGCTGCATGCGGTTCAGCTATGCCATGGTGGCCGGCGGTGAGAATCCAAACAGAATTCTCGGCGACAGGCTGAAGCACCGTCTTATGCACAAATTCGTGCACTTTCTCGATAGATACGGCATTGAGATGTGTGTCGGCTGCGGCAGATGTATCGATGCCGACGCAGGGGGGATAGATATTAGGGATGTATTGAAGAGATTGAGTGAAGAAAGCAAAGGTACAAGCGAGGCGAAAGTTGCCAAATGACTGAAAATATCTACCAACCAATCAATGGCGAGATAGTTGAAATCATCGATGAATCCCCGACAATAAAAAGCTTCGTGGTCAAGCCGGAGGAGAGCTTCGAGTTCGCGACAGGACAATTCGTCGAGTTGACCCTTCCGGGACAGGGCGAGGCGCCGTTCACGCCTTCTTCGTCGCCGTCTGAAACAGAGCAGATGGAGATAACCATAATGAAGGCCGGCCGCGTCACCGCCCTGCTTCACCAGTGCACCAAGGGCCAGCCCGTTGGTATTCGCGGCCCGTACGGCAGGGGCTATCCCGTAGACGATTTCGCCGGAAAAGATGTTTATATTGTCGGCGGCGGTGTAGGTTTGGCGCCAATAAGGTCGTTGTTTTTGACATTGGTCGAGAGGATAAAGGATTTCAAATCGGTAGTGTGCCGATTCGGTGCCCGCACGCCGGCGGAGTTTATTTACAAGAACTCGCTTTTCGGCCCCTGGCAGGATATTGACGGGGTGGATATACAACTGACCGTCGACCAGGCCAACGGCGACTGGGACGGCAATGTCGGTGTGATAACGACGATACTCAAAGCCGACGACGTGGACGTCAAGAATGCAGTAGCGGTGGTATGCGGGCCGCCAATCATGATGAAATACGCGACCCTGAAGCTGCTGGAATTCAAATTCCGACCTGCCGACATTTATCTTTCAATGGAAAAGAATATGAGCTGCGGTTTCGGCAAATGCGGACACTGCATGCTCGGCAAATATTACGTATGCAAGGATGGGCCGGTCTTTACGTATGAGCAGATAAAGGACTATCCGAAAACCTGGGCTTAGAAGTACGAGAGCGAAGTTATGGGCGCAAAGTTGGTAATAGATTTGGGTAAATGCAGACTGCAGGGCGATTCCGGCGTGCAGTGCTCGTATAAGCATCATCCTGAAAACAAAGGCATTGACTCGCTGCTGGAAAAGATTCGTTTTGCGTTGATATGCCGCAAGTGTGAGGCTGCTCCGTGCATCACCGCATGTCCGCAGAATGCTTTGGAGAAGATGCCGAGTGAACGAAATGACTCGGGGATTCTCAGGCGTTTCAATATGCTGTGCACCGGCTGCGGTACGTGTGCGATTGCGTGTCCGTTTGGCACTATATACACGGATTTGATACCCTTCGTGGGCAGTGTTTGTGATGTGTGCAAAGGCCGGCTCAAAGACGGCGAAAAGCCGCTGTGTGTGCAGACGTGTGACGATGGCAGTATAGATTACAGGGCCGTTGATTCGAAGAAAGAAGAAGACCTTGTGGAGGTTTTCGAAGATATCGTGGTTAAAGTCTCGGGCGGTCAATTGTGGGAGCCGCTGCTGAGACCAAAAGCAAAGGCAAAGAAATGACGGGATCTCTGCTTAATTTGTTTTGGATTTTGATTTTCCCGGGCTTCGTTTTTACGGTTGTGGTCGGGCTGGTGGCTGCGTGGATTGTTCGCAAAGTCAGCGCGCTGGTTCAGTGGCGCGTGGGGCCACCGCTGCTGCAGCCGTTTTACGATATCGGCAAACTGCTCGGCAAAGAAACGCTCGTACCTGAGCAGGCTCAGCGCAGCGTGTTCATAGCGGCACCGGTAATAGGTATGTCTGCGGTACTTCTGCTTTCGACTATGCTTTGGAGGGCGGCCATGGGCGGCGAGGCCTTTGTCGGCGATATCATTGTTGCGATTTACCTGATGACGCTGCCGTCGCTGGCGCTGATATTCGGCAGTAGCGCCAGCGCAAGCCCTCACGCGGCGCTGGGCACGAGCAGGGAGATGAAGCTGGTCATGAGTTATGAACTGCCGTTAGTGCTGGCTTTGGTCGTGGTGATAATAAAGACGGGCGGAACACTGCAACTGGCGGAGATTGCATCGTATTCACCCATTTTGAGCATATCCGGAGCATTGGCATTTATAGTTTGTCTGTTTTGCATCCAGGCCAAACTCGGCTTTGTTCCGTTTGATATAGCCGAAGCGGAAACCGAAATCGGCAGCGGGATATTAATGGAGTATTCCGGTCCTCTGCTTGCCGTATGGAAGATAATGCAGGCGATAATGTTAGTGGCACTTCCGCTGTTTTTGGCGGTCGTGTTTTTCGGCGGCTTTGGTGTGAATCTGTGGGCTGGAATAGGCGAATATGTACTGATTCTGGTTTTGATTATTTTGATAAAGAATACGAATCCGCGTGTTCGCATCGACCAGGCAATGAAGTTTTTCTGGGTTTATTGCGGCATTGGGCTGGTTGCCGCGGTTATTCTTGCGACAGTTGGAAATGTTTATGGCATCGGCTGGCTATAGGACTGATTTATGAACTGGAAACTGAAATCGCTGAAGAAGTCGCCGTGGGTCTTTCATGTCAATGTCGGGGCCTGCAACAACTGCGATATCGAGATAGTGAATTGCCTGACACCGAAGTTTGATATCGAGAGGTTCGGTATCAAGCTCGTGGGTTCGCCAAGGCATGCCGACGCACTACTTGTAACGGGAGTAGGGACTCGTCAGGCGGTTGTGAGGCTTCGTGAGGTCTACAGGCAGACTGCCAAACCATGCGTGGTTTTTGTAATAGGTGCCTGTGCCTGTGATATGGGCATCTTCCACAACGGCTATCATGTCGAAGGCCCGGTGGACAAAGTAATCAAAGAGGTGGATCCCAATGCCATTATTGCTTATGTGCCGGGCTGCCCGCCGAAACCGGAAGCTATTATTTCAGGCGTTGTCAAGGCACTGGCGATTTTATAACGGGATGCGAATATGAATCAGCAAGAGTTGAAGGATAAGTTATCACAAATCGAGGATAAGCTCATCGCGGTTGAACAGCCGACGGAGAACAGGATATATCTTCTGTGCGAGTCTGAGAACGCTTATGCCGCCAACAAGTTTCTTTTCGAAGAGGTGCCTTTGCGGTTTATTATTGCTACCGGCATCGACGGCGACGGCTGCTTTGAGATTCTCTATCATTATGCCTATGACCAACTCGGTTTTGTAGTTACGTTAAGAGCTTTTATTCGTGACCGCGAAAACCCGGCGGTTGAGTCTATCGCCCCGTTTTTGCCCGGCGCCGAGTGGATTGAGCGAGAAATCCATGACATTTTGGGAATTGATTTCAGGAATCATCCTAATCTGAAACGCCTGATTCTTGCCGACGATTGGCCCGAGGGTGTTTATCCGTTAAGGAAAGAAGTGAAGAAATGAAAAAGACCGTGAAGAAGCCTGTTCTTGCCGTCGGCCCGTTTCATCCTTTGCAGGAGGAGATGGAGTTTTTCCAGCTTACGCTTGACGGCGAGATAGTGACGGATATCGATGTGCGAATATCCTACAACCATCGCGGCATAGAGAAGATCAGCGAAACGCTGCAGTTCGACCAGGTGCCGTTTCTGGTTTCGCGTATATGCGGGATATGCTCTGCGTCGCATCCGTTGGCTTATGTCAACGCGGTCGAGGAGATAGCCGGCGTAAAGGCCCCCGAGCGGGCACAGTATGTGCGAACGATTATCGCTGAGCTTGAGCGGATTCACAGCCATGTCCTTTGGGTCGGCCTGGCTGGCCACTTTATCGGTTATGACACCGTTTTTATGTGGGCGTGGAAATACCGGGAGCCGGTACTGGATTTGCTGGAAGCAATAACCGGCAACAGAAACAATTATGGCAATGTCAAGGTCGGCGGCTGCCGGGAAGACATACCCGATGAGTTAAAACCCAGAATACTCAAGGATATGGATACACTTGAAAAAAAGATTGAGATGCTGACCAAGGCTGTACTTGATGACCCTGTTCTGCACGCCCGTCTCAAGGGTGTCGGGATACTCAGCAATGCCGACGCGATAAGATATGCCGTGACAGGCCCAACGGCACGCGGCAGCGGTGTTGACATTGACGTCAGACGCGACGACCCCTATGCCGCGTATGCTGAACTGGACTGGAAGGTTATTGTCCAGCCGGAAGGTGATGTTTTCGCCAAGGCCGTCGTCCGCCTTCTTGAGACTCTTGAATCTGTCAAGATAGTCAGACAGGCTGTGAGGAAACTTCCTGACGGCCCTATTGCTGTGGAGGTTAGGGAAATCCCTCCGGGCCAGGGCTGCGGTCATGGCGAAGCTCCCCGCGGCGAAACATTCCACTATGTTCGCAGCGACGGCGGCAACAGGCCCGTTCGCCACAAGATCAGGGCGCCGAGTTACGTTAATGTGCCTTCGTTCAGAGCGTCATGTATCGGCCAGCATGTAGCTGATGTTACGATTACATTGGCGGCGGTCGACCCCTGTTATAGTTGCACCGAGAGAGTGGCTGTGGTGGACCAGAATAATAAGTTCGTGCACGATTACGACTCGCTGCTGAAGTTGAGCCGCGAAAAGACGGCGAAACTCAGGAAAGAATTCGGTTTGCCGGGCATAAAGATGGAGGATTTGGAAATTGGATAGTATTCTGCTGGTTCCTGTTTTTCTGCCCCTGATTGCGGGTTTTGTCCTGCTGTTTATGCCGAACAAAATCAGGCGGTTGTCGCGGGCGTTAACGTTGATAATCTCTGTGGTCGCGTTTATTTGGGCGGTAAGAATATTCAGCGCCGGGCAACTCAGCTATGCGCACGCTGTCTTTCAGATAGAGAATGTGAAGCTGAACCTGCTGCTGAGTTCACAGCCTTTGGGGGCGTTTATATTGATGTTCGCCACAGGGTTCGGATTGTTAATCACCCTGTATTCTCTGAAGTCCGCAATTCAATCAAAACGGGCGAACGAATTCTTCGGTGCGGTGCTGCTTACGATCGGCGGTTCCGCCGGCATCGTGCTTTCGAATCATCTGGTTTTTCTGCTGATATTCTGGGAGATTGTTACCGTTTCGTTGTATATTCTGATAACCACCGGCGGCAAGAACTCGAATTTCGCGGCAACCAAGAGCTTTGCGATGATAGGCGCTTCCGACGCGGCCTTTTTGTTGGGAATAGCCATGCTGTGGTCCCTTTCAGGGACGTTTGTGATGTCACAAATCAACGTTGGCACGTCTTCTACTGTCGGGATTATTGCCTTTTTGCTTCTTATGACAGCCGCCATTACCAAGGCAGGTGCCATGCCTCTGCACACGTGGGTTCCGACGAGCGGCGAATATGCTCCGGCATCGGTGATGGCCCTTTTGCCGGCGGCGATCGACAAGCTGCTTGGGATTTATCTGCTCGTAATTGTGGTGCGGCAGTTGTTTGTGATGGAGTCCGGGGCATTGAGCCTTGTCCTGGCTATTATAGGGGCGGCCACAATCATAATCGCCGTGATGATAGCGATGGTTCAGCACAATCTGAAGAAGCTGCTGTCCTATCACGCGGTTAGTCAGGCCGGCTATATGATACTTGGTATCGCAACGATGACTCCGGTTGGCATTGCCGGCGGAGTTTTTCACATGCTCAATAACGCCATATATAAGTGCTGTCTGTTCCTCTGCGGCGGTGCCGCCGAGCAGCAGGCGGGAACTGCCGACTTGGAAAAGCTTGGCGGGCTGGGCAACAGGATGCCGTATACTTTTGCCACGTGCATGATTGCCGCGGTAAGTATTTCGGGCATACCACCGTTCAATGGGTTTGTGTCGAAGTGGATGGTTTATCAGGGTGTGATTAAGATGGGTTCGACCGGCGGCTCAGCGGCGGAGAAGCTTTGGCCTGTCTGGTTTGTTGCAGCCATGTTCGGCAGTGCCCTGACGCTGGCATCGTTTGTCAAGGTCATTCATTCGGTTTTCCTCTCACGGCTGCCGGAACGATTGAAAGATGTAAAAGAGGTCTCCTTTTGGCAAAGAGTCCCGATGGTTGTGCTTGCGTTCCTGTGCGTGTTCTTCGGCATTTTCTATAGGGTGCCGCTCGACAAGCTGATATATCCGGCCCTGGGGATCGAGCCGGGAACCGCCATTTTTGGAGTGTGGGATTCGGTACTGGCAACCGGCTTCATAGTGATTGGGGTTGCTATAGGTCTGGTTGTTTTGTTTGCCGGTTCACTGTCAACCAGGATAAGGACTGTACCGACCTGGACGTGCGGCGAGATACAGGATAACGACGAAATGATAATACCGGGCACGCATTTTTATAAGACGGTTTCGTCTATGCGGGGCTTGAAACAGCTTTATTCGTGGCAGGAAAAAAGGGTTTTTGATTTGTACGACCAGGGCGGCAAAGTCGGGCTTGGCCTGACAAGATTCCTGCAGTGGCTTCATTGCGGTATTCTGCCGATGTACCTGACCTGGGTGACATTCGGGTTACTGGCGATTCTGTTTGCTGTCTGCGCGATTTGGTGAGGAAGATATGGCTGAGATATACATATTACTGCTGTTTGTGATAATTGCCGCGATTATCGCGGTCGAGACCAGGAAACTGCTCAGCGCCGTTATCTGCATTGGTGCAGTGGGCTTCGGCGGTTCTCTGATATTCCTGTTCCTGCGGGCACCCGACATCGCAATAACCCAGATTGTGGTCGAGGTGCTGGGATTGATTATTCTGATTCGCGCCACGATTTCACGCGATGTCACGCTCATAAGCGGCGACCGGGAATTTTTCGGCATGGTCGTTTCCATTGTTATCCTGCTGGTAATAGCTACGGCCGGCGTCAGAGTGCTGGAAACCCTTCCTGCATTCGGTACGCCGATTATCGCCCGGCTACCGGATGCCGCTTCGAATACATATATAAAAGAAGGGCTTGCCCGGACCGGCGCTGCCAATATTGTGTCGTCGGTGATATTGGATTTTCGCGCGTACGATACTTTAGGTGAGACTACGGTGCTGTTCACCTCTATTATCGGCGCGACGGTCATATTGCGAAAGAAAAGCAGAAAACTGCTTGAGGAGTTGGAATAATGCACGGTATGACGGTAATAGTAAAAACGATTTCCAGTTGGGTTAAACTGCTGATATTCCTGTTCGGCATTTATATTGTCATATTCGGCCATCTCACTCCGGGCGGCGGTTTTGCGGGCGGCGTGATATTGGCCGCTTCGTATATACTGCTTATGCTGGCGTTTGGCCGAGAGTTTGCCGAGGAGAACCTGTCGCTTGGCTGGGCCTCGAAGCTTGACTGCGCCGGGGCGCTGCTGTTTGCAGCAATAGCGTTATGTGGATTGTTCTACGGCGGAGGGTATTTCTTCTGGAATTTTATTCAGCATCGCTATCTCGCCGGGCCGGGTCACGCTCTGAAGCTCGTAAGCGCCGGAACGATACCCCTGGCGAACATTGCCATCGGCCTGAAGGTTATGGCGTCACTGTTTCTGGTGACCCTGGTTCTTTCAACATTCAGACCCGACCGGTCCGCAAAGGAAAAGGAGTAACGGAAAATGGCTTATGCCTTGTGCTTTTTACTTTTTATGATTGGTCTGTATTGTGCGGCGGTCAAGAAGAACATGGTTAAGATTGTCATCGGCATAATGATCATGGAATATGCCGTCAATCTTTTCCTTATTATGCTCGGCTACCGCAGCGGCGGACAGGCCCCGATAGTCGGCCGCGGCGATATTGCCGGTGCAGGGGGCAAGGTTCTGGATTCCTTTATAAATACCAGCGTCGATCCGCTGCCGCAGGCCCTGGTGCTGACTACAATCGTTATCAGCCTTGGTTCTCTGGCCCTTATGATTTCAATATGCATCCGAACTTACGAGAAATACGGCACCTTTGATATCACCGAGATTAGGAGGTTGAAAGGATGAGCATACCGCTGCCCGTTTTTGTTGCGATTCCGTTGGTGACGGCCTTTCTGCTGCCGATTTTCGGTAGTTTCGGCAAAAAGGGGAAAGCTGCCGCAACTCTGCTGGCTAACCTGGCCACTGTTGGGCTGCTGGTCATTTGTGTCGGCTCGGTGGGACAGTCGCGAGTCTATGAGGTGGGCAGGTGGCCCATCCCGCTCGGTATCAATCTTGTGCTTGACGGCTTGAGTTCTCTGATGCTGTTGGCTGTCAGCATAGTTGCGGCCGCTGCGATGCTTTTCGGTGTCAAATACATGGAGCAGTATACCGCCAAGCCAAAGTACCTGTCACTGTTTCTGCTTATGCTGGCGGGGCTTGTCGGAGTCACGCTATCCGGGGACATCTTCAACCTGTTCGTGTTTCTGGAGATTGCTTCAATCGCGTCGTATGCCCTTGTCGGGTTCGGCTGTGGGCATGAGGAGCTTGAGGCATCGTTCAAATACATGGTTCTGGGCAGCATCGGTTCATTGTTCGTTCTCTTCGGTATCGCACTGGTTTACGGTAATACCGGTTCACTGAATATGGCGTACATTGCCAAAGCTATTGCGGGAACTGGTATGAATGTCGGGCTGGGTTTTGCGTTGGCTTTATTTATTGCCGGTTTCGGACTAAAAGCCGCCCTGGTGCCGTTTCACGCGTGGCTGCCCGATGCTCATCCATCGGCGCCGGCACCGATTTCAGCGATGCTTTCGGGCGTTCTTATAAAAGTGCTGGGGATTTATGCCCTGGCAAGGATAGTCTTCAATGTATTCGGGATTACGACAGCGGTAGGCTGGATATTGGTGGTACTGGGACTCTTGAGTATGGTGGTCGGTGCGTTCATGGCTATAGGGCAGTGGGATTTGAAACGGCTTCTGGCATACTCGAGTATCAGCCAGATTGGTTATGTTGTTCTCGGCATCGGCCTTGGCGGGCTGATTATCGCCCAAGCCGGCGACAGGCTGGACCCTCAACACCTGACATGGGCGTCGCTGGCGATACTTGGCGGCTTGTTCCATCTGATTAACCATGCGGTTTATAAATCACTGTTGTTTTTGACAAGCGGCTCGGTACAGATGGCAACGGGTACGAGGCAGTTGAAAGAGATGGGTGGACTGGCTGAACGGATGCCGGTCACACGAGCAGCCTGCACTGTTGCGTCAGCGTCAATCGTGGGGATACCCCCGTTCAGCGGTTTCTGGAGCAAGCTGATTCTCGTCATCGCTGCGGTTCAGGCGGGATTCTACTGGATTGCGGCAATAATAGTCTTCGTAAGTTTATGCACGTTGATAATGTATTTGAAGGTTCAAAGATACGTGTTTCTCGGTGAACTTCCGGAAAAACTTCAGCAGGTCAAAGAAAGTCCCTGTTCGATGCTCGTGCCGTTGGTTTTTCTGGCGTGTCTATGCGTACTTATGGGATTGCTGTTGGTGCCGTCTATGAAGGACAACATCCTTGCTCCGGCGGTAAAGGTGCTGACCGATGGTGTTACGTATTCGATGAGTTTGATTAACTGATAAGAACTCGACGATTGGAAACTGATTATGAGACGAGTGATATATTTCGTTTTGGCGTTGATTATCTGGATTTTGCTAACGTGGCCTTTTGTCGATGACGCGGTTGATATGCAGGTTGTGATCGCAGGTGTGGTGGCGTCGTTTGTGGTGGCAATCCTGTTCCATGAGATACTGCCGAAGGAGCACCATATTTTTATATCGCCGGTGCGTTTTTTCTGGTTTTTGGCGTATCTACCGGTGTTCTTCTACTATATGATAATGGCAAATTTCGACGTTGTGTACAGGGCGCTGCATCCGGCGATGCCGATAAAGCCGGGCATTGTCAAGATAAAGACATCTCTCAAGACGGAATCAGGTATTACGGCCCTGGCGAATTCGATTACTCTTACGCCCGGCACTTTGACGGTGGATTTGACCGATGACGGCTATCTGTATGTCCACTGGATAAATGTCAAATCCGACGATGTTGAGGAGGCATCGAAGCTTATTGCGCAGAAGTTCGAATGGTTCTTAAAGCGAATTTTCGAATAGGATGGTAGCTATGATAACGGTGTTCTATATAGGATTGCTTGTGTGCTGTTTCCTTTGTCTTTATCGGATAGGTCGCGGTCCCAGTGCGCCGGATCGAACGGTTGCAATCGACATCCTGGGAATTGTGATAGTTAGCTTCTGTGCGATTGTGTCGCTGGAGACGGGCAAGGACTTTTATCTGAACATTGCCCTTGCGTGGGCATTGCTCAGCTTTATAGGTACGATAGCTCTTGCAAAATTCCTGGAGGGCCGAAGTTTCGATGATTGACACATTAGGTTACATACTGATAGTTGTTGGAATACTGTTCGACGTGTTTGGGTGCATAGGCCTGGTTCGTTTTCCCGATGTATACAATCGGCTGCAGGCCTCGACGAAGTGCGTCACTCTGGGGACGATTCTGCTTCTGGTCGGGGTTGCCTTGGTTAGCGGTGTAGGTTCAATAGCATCCAAGGCCATAATCTGTGCCGTGTTCATACTGATAACCTCTCCGACCGCCGCGCACGCAATTGCCAAGGGTGCCTATGCTTCAGGCGTGCCGCTGTGGAAGAACAGTGTTGTTGACAAGTACGGCAAGGATGTTGATGAGAAAAGTTCGCAGGATGTGCCTGGTGACGTGTGAATCGATAATTGGCACGGGCTTGCCGTGTACCGAATGATTTTGGGAGTCTGAAATTGCGTTTGCCAAAACTAAGAGAACTGAAAGAGGCCGTCATTGCGGTTTTTTCACCGCGTTTCACTACTCGCTTTCCGGCTGAGCCCTGCGTCGTGCCTGAGAAGTACCGCGGCAAGCCGGCATTTGACGACGAGCACTGCATCGGGTGCGGTGCCTGCGTTAATGTTTGCCCGACGCTGGCGTTGACGCAGGCCGAGAAGCTTGAAGGCGACCCGCCGGTGCGGACCATAACGCTTCGCTATGATACGTGTATTTTCTGCGGTAACTGTGCTGATAACTGCACAACCGAGGATGGGATTCGGCTGACCAATGAGTGGGACTTAGCGACGTTTGACAGGGAAAGCACTGTGGAGACAAAAGAATATGAGCTTCAGTTATGCGAAAAATGCGGGGCAGTTATAGGGACGAAAAAACAGCTTGTTTGGATTTATGAGAAACTTGGGCCGCTGGCATATACGAACCCTTCGCTGTTGATAGCCAAGAGTGAGGAACTTGGTATAGAGATGGAGAAGACCGATTGGAGGCTGGGCAGTGAGGCTGTGGCCAGTGACAATATGCGAATTATGTGTTCCAAGTGCAAATGCGCGGTGAATATTAAGCTGTAGGGAGTATGGAGCTTTCGGGAGAAGTTGTTGAACGGTTGGAAAGACTGCGTCACCGCCGTATGCTGATTGTGGGGGTTGGTAATACGCTCAAGGGTGATGATGGGGTGGGGCCATCGATATGCCAAGGGCTTGATGGGAAGGTTTGCGCCGGCGTTCTGGATGCGGGGACGGTTCCGGAAAACTATATACAGCAGATAGTTAGGAAGGCCCCTGAGGGACTTTTGGTGGTTGATGCGATGTACTTTGGGGCTGAGCCCGGGGCGGTGATGGTTTTTGAGCCTGAGCAGTTGGGTTCAATGGCGTGGTCGACGCATACGCTGTCCCCGCGGTTCTTCGTTGAGATGGTTCGCGGGGAAATTGAGGTTGAGACGCTGTTTTTGGGGATTCAGCCGGGGCAGTGCAGGTTTGGAGAAGGGTTGAGTGCGGAAGTTGCGGAGGCGGCGGGGAGTGTTGCTGAGGTTCTGGTTGGATTGTGGGGGAGTTGATTTTGATTGAAAATAGTTGACAGTACCCGTCTTTTATTGGGGAAATGGGGTGTGGGAAATTCGCATTTGGGTTGATTTTTGGGCTTGGAATAGGGTTTTTGGGGTAAAATGGCGGGCACAAACGCGCCGATTGGGTGTGGAAAACGCGCGAAAATGTGAGAAAAAATGAGAAAAATTTGGAAAAACGTGTGGTTTTTGGGGACTTTTGGGGAATTTTGAAGAAACGAAAACAGGTTTGATTGATTTTGTTCCGGCGGTGCCGGAGGTTTGCTGAAGGTCCGGCGTGGATCCGCTGTGGGCGGATTTCCAGTGTGCTGTAGTATTGGGTTTGATTTGGCGGGGTGCGAAGGGGTGCTTCATGTTCATAGTCCCTGTGTCCATAAGAGGTTAGGTCCATTTTGGGGTTTGGGGAATTGGGTTTGTTTTGCATAATTGTTGGGTGGAAGCACGAAATCCGAATATCTAAATCCGAAACAAATTCGAAGCACGAAAATGAGAAGGCTCGAAACAAGAGGAGATCCCCGACGAGTCGGGATAAACTCCGATCTTCGATGTTTGCGATTGTGGTCATAGTGTCTATACCTCTGTTTTGGGTGCTTAGAAAAAGGGCGCCCTTCTATAATAGGGGGGACGCGCCTGTTTTTGTCGATTTTTTTGAGCGGGTCCTTGGCTCAATTACTGCGTTACGCAGTCCCACCCAATGCTCGACGTACCATATGTACGCCTCCACTTGGGGCGAGACCGCAGGCCTTGTACTTGAACCAAATCCCTCGCTCAAAATGGGCGTTACGATTGGGAAGGGATTTTGGGCGAAAAACACAAATTGAGCAGCGACGTTTTTGATTGATGGTGCCCCGCTCAAGCGCCGCGGGGGCTTTTGTCTGCCGCAGAGGGGACGGAGGGCCACAGAGTTAAAATGAAAAAAGATTGTGTAACCACGGATTTTGTTTGACAGGGGTTGGGGATTGTGGTATGGTTTGGTTGGAAAGATCGTGACAACATGGCGATTGCAACGGCGGCCCAGTAGGCGGGCCGAATGATGTGGGGGCGCGGTTAGTGTTTGGCGGCAATCATTAGCGCAAAATGTCTACGCGAAAAACGCAGAAAGGACGGATTGAAGACGGAAGACGCAGATAGAAATCAAAGATCAAAGTGAAAAAAGCAAAAAGACAGAGAAGCCCGACGAGTCGGGATGCAAGCAAAGATGAAAGAAATATTTTGAACCACGAAGGACACGAAGAGCACGAAGAAAAACGAGATAAGAATTGAAAATAAAAAAAAGACGGATATTGTTTCCCGCAAAGGCGCCAAGGCGCAAAGGTTTTGTTTAGCCACAGAGATCACAGAGAAAAGATGGAAAGTAAAAAGTGAAAAGTAAAAGACAGATGTTTTGAACCACGAAGGACGCGAAGGGCACGAAGGTTTGAATTGATTATGTACTGGTTCAGCGTGAATTGGACAAATCCACTTCGCTGTTAAGAGACTGCCTTGCCTTCGGCAAGGAGGTTTTTTTAGGCATAGCAAGACGCTGAATTGTCTTTGGAACTCGTAAAATGGGAT
>Ga0210003_1000253_pt1 | contig 47507 bp, 47 predicted proteins | sample LantaG_FD_182804 | JGI IMG/M metagenome (GOLD analysis project Ga0210003, IMG submission 182804) | Deep subsurface microbial communities from Baltic Sea to uncover new lineages of life (NeLLi) - Landsort_02402 metaG (SPAdes) (version 2) | ecosystem: Environmental > Aquatic > Marine > Oceanic >... | reverse complement strand
TTTGGTCATTGGCTAGAGCACTGTACTCCAAGAAATCATTTGTTGTATCTGACATAATAATAGTTTTAAATTAGTAATTCACATACAGTGATGGTATATCAAAGAGAGACCTGTAGAAGCTAGGGGGGTGGGGGCCGTGGGATTTGGGTGGGGGGTCTAATTAGTAGGGGGTATCAACAATCTCTAATATGGACCAAAAAAAATATCAGGGTTGGGTGGGGGAAAATATGGGTGAAAATGCTTATCTTTATAGTATGAGTAACAAATATAATATAGATGATCTAGTTGTAGTAGCATATGTTATTATAATAGTGTTAGTTATATTATTGATAAAACTATGAGTTATGAGCAATGCAAACTTGAATGGGAATAAGACATCACTTACTTTAGAGGCAGGAGATGAGAGAATATGTATAGCAGTAGAAGGTACTGCTTTAGATTTAACAGAATTTATGGAGTTAGTAGAGATGCTTCTAGTTAATGCTAAATATAACAAAACAGAAGTAGAAGAATATGTTACACAGTGGGCTAAAGATATTAAAGCAACTAAACAAAATTGAGGGCGTCTATAGTCTTATGAAGAAGTTATTATTGTATATAGGTATTCTTGTATCCGGGTGCTTATTTTCTCAGGATACATCAGCAGTATTAGTTAATGCTAGTGATAGCACTCCAGTGTATATGACAGCTAAGTCTGGATCATGCGCATCTCCAGATGGAGGGATGAATTCTATTGTTGGACCTCCAGGTTCTTATGCATGGCTTCAAACCAACGGTTATTGTAATCCAGCAACATATGGTAAAAATCCTACAGTATGTTGGACATTTACTCCTACTAGTTCAGCAGTAAGTATAAACTCAGGGTATTCTCAGACAGGCTGTAATAACATAGCTTTTGGAGGATTCAATTTATATACCTCTAGTTGTACCCTCTTAGCATCAGGATTATCTTTTTCTGGATTAACTCCAGGAGTAACTTATACTTGGTGTATGTCTGGATCAGCTTGGGGAGGTGGACCATCTTGTACAGGGTTTGATGATTTTTGTCCTTATTATACTAATGATGTAGTTCTTCCAGTAGAGCTAGAGATCTTTGCTGGCCAAAAAACTGAAGAGTATAATAATATATATTGGGTCACAGCTACTGAGATTAATAATTCACACTTTACTTTAGATAGATCTTTCAATGGAGTAGACTGGGATTATTTAGATGTTATAGATGGATCCGGAACTACTAACACGCCTAGCATGTATGACTATAAAGATTATGAAGCTACTTCTATAAATTCTTACTATAGATTAACACAAACAGATTACAATGGGTCTACTAAAACCTATAATATGATATATATTACTGGTACTAAACCTAAGAAAGAAATACCAGTAGCATATGATACTTTAGGAAGAATCATTAAAGATCCTAAACAACATACAGGTATTATTATATATAAATATAGTGATGGTTTTTGGTATAAAGTATCCAGAGTTAAATAATTTCTGTATATTTGAAGTCTAGTTATAGGTATTGCTTGACCGGCTTCTTAATAGATCATGTTTGAATCTAGTCTATAGCCCGCTAAGGATGAGGGAAGTAGTTGCAAATACCAACTCTTAATCAGGCCCTATAATACTTAAACCAATTATATGACCAGTAAAATAATCAAAGGTAAAAAGCAACTAAGAGTTTATGATATCCCTGTTGATATCTATGATAGAGAACTTAGTTTGTATATAGGTAAAACTATGGATGATGCAGCTTATGGTGCAGAATCAGAATTCCCAGGATTAGAATTAGGAGAGTTCTCCAATACAGGAGAAGTAGCATGCGCTATCAGAATGGTAGCAGAAGAAGGTAACTCAGCTAATGTTATTCTTATAGGTATCAAAGAAGTAGGTAATATAGATTTACTTGGTATATGTGCTCATGAGTGTTTACATTCATCATGGCATATACTAGATCAAGTAGGAGTAGAGCTAACTGTAGAAAATCATGAAGCTCAAGCATACTTAATGGAGTTTCTTTTTAAGAACTGTAAGAATGCTGTAAAACACTACATTAAAACATATAAATTAAAAACCAAATTATGATACAAGACAAAAATGAATTTGAGGGGTTTATCCCTAGACAAGACAGAGCACTTATTAAAGTAGATGATGTCATGGAAAAGACAGCCGGAGGATTAATTATTCCAGCTTTTGATGCAGATGGTAAAGGAACATCTATGGCAGAGAAGCCAAATAGAGGTACAGTTCTAGCAATAGGACCTAAAGTGATAGACCTTAAAGTAGGTGATAGAGTTCTTTATGGTCAACATTCAGGATTTACTGTAAAACATAATGGTCTGGAATTCAGGCTAATAAGAGCAGATGATGCATTTGCACAAATAAAAAGTGTAGAAAAACTTGCACAGTAAAAAATAAGTATCTATATTTACAACATGAAAACACAAGTACTATATAGTAGACTCTTATCCTTTTGCTTCCGTTTATGGAGCAAGAGCCTGGGGATGCTATGTACTTAAAGCATATTACGTTTACTCTTTGATTTATTCATTGTAAATTTTTCCCCTGGTGTCTCTATTGCTCCAGGGGTTTTTTTTATGCTTAAAATTTGGTGTCTAAGCTAATCTGGTGAAAGCACTGGTCTGAAAAACCAGGGAGCCTGGATCGTAACCAGGAGATACCACATGGAAACTGAAAGCTAGTTGGATCTAGCAGCCAGACTGTAAATCTGGTCCTTAACAGGGAGTGGTTCGAGTCCATCAGGTTCCACAATTAGAGTAAACTTGAAAAAGTTAAAAACTACAAGCCTTTGGTAGTAAGGGTTACAGTAGCACTCTGCAACATAATAGATAGAGGGAAGCAGTGAAACTGATTTCTGATATCACAATTGGAAGGTGAAGTAGTAGCATTGGAGCTACAGCTAGTCTTGAAAACTAGAGGTCATTAAGTTGGCTGGGGGTCGGGTCCTCCATCTTCCTCACTACACATTAGGCTATGGCAGCCAAGCAGTCTCCAAAACTGCAGGACTAAGTTCGATTCTTAGAGTGTGTGCAACTAGGTAGTGTAGCCAACTGGTAAGGCAGGAGCCTGCAAAACTCTTATATGTCAGTTCAAATCTGACCACTACCTCATAGAAGATGAATCTGCCTGGGGCAGACTTCCCCTGCTAAGGGACAGGATCCATTCTGGATTGGGGTTCAATTCCTCCTTCTTCTGCAACTGCCCTTATTGGCAAATTGGGAAAGCCGCCTCACTTAGGATGAGGAGAATTTGTAGGTTCGAGTCCTACTAAGGGTACATTAGGTCTTGTAGTTTAATTGGAAGAACTTAGAGCTTCTACCTCTATGGTCCAGGTTCGACTCCTGGCAGGATCTCATAAGGCTTTATAGTTTAATTGAAAGAACACAGAACTACGCATTCTGAAGTCTAGGTTTGACTCCTAGTAAAGCTTCCATGGCCCCATGGTGAAATTGGTAGACGCGTCAGACTTAAGATCTGGTATCCATATGGGTGTGTAGGTTCGATTCCTACTGGGGCTACTTAAATTAATCTCCTTGATACTCAGGGAGTTAAAGTATAATTTAGAAAAAAGTAAAATAATTCTTGGTCATTCTATTAAGAGTGTCTATATTTGTAGTATAAAATTTAGAAACAGCATGTACACTATACAACATACAACTACACAAATGGCTGCCATTAATCCGGTGGAAGGGAAGGATCATGTCCCCATAGGAGTTGTATAAGATATCCCCAAATATCATATTATTAAGCTCCTACTCATACTAGGAGCTTTTTTTATGATCAAAATCTAGGTGTATATCAGTTGGTAGATGGCATGCTTTGGGAGCATGAGGCCGCAAGTTCGAGTCTTGCCACTTAGACTAGCAGGATGGTTAGTAGTCACCTCAACCTGAAAATTAAAAGGAAGACTACAAAACTGGGGAAGTAGCTCAATTGGATGAGCACTTGCTTTGCAAGCAAAAGGATGAGGGTTCAAGTCCCTTCTTCTCCACAGTTCATTAGTCTGGTTGTTACCCAGCTAATAACAATAAGCGTGAGTAGCTCAGTCTGGCCAGAGCGTCTGCCTTCCAAGCAGAGGGTCGTGGGTTCAACTCCCACCTTGCGCTCAGAAAGTCCTAGGAACAAGCTAGGCACATAATGGTCCTGAAGTCCTGTTGGTAGGATAGCTGGTTGTCTGCCAGAAGGTAGTGGGTTCAACTCCCATCAGGACCGCGAATGCTGGAGATGCCTGGTTCGAGTCCAGGAGGGGGTTTAAGTACCCCTTTGGTGGAGTGGCTAACACACCAGCAGTTATTTTGGGAAGAAGCTTAAGTGGTATAAGCGGTAGGTTGTTAACCTAAGGATAGTGGGTTCAAGTCCTACCTTCCCAGCAAAATTGGTAACTAGCTCATCTGGTAGAGCATACGCCTGATACGCGTAAGGTGCTAGGTTCAAGTCCTAGGTTACCAACATTTAGAAGTGTAGCTCAACTGGATGAGTGCTTCCTTTACATGGAAGAGGATGTGAGTTCGAGTCTCACCACTTCTACTGAAGATTGTTAAAAATATACCAGAAGAATGGTACAAGATATTTAAGATGAAGATAGACATAAAAATAATAAAGATTAAGGACTCTTAGCTCAGTTGGTAGAGCAGCTTCCTCATAAGAAGAAGGTCACAGGTTCAATTCCTGTAGGGTCCACATAGACTGCTCTCATAACTCAGCTGGCTAGAGTATTCCACTTTTAATGGAAGAGTCCTTGGTTCGATCCCAAGTGGGAGCACATAAAATACAATGCGGGAAAGAAGAGCTGGTGCGCTTCACAGTCTCATAAGCTGACCTAGGTGGGTTCGATCCCCACTCCCGCAACAATACTACAATTATGACTAGAGTAACATACATATCAGAAGAGACAATAGAAGTAGAGGAAATCTGCTCTGTTCGTCTAGTTGGTCTAGGACATTCCCCTTTCAAGGGAAAAACGTGGGTTCAAATCCCATACAGAGTACTACAACATCAACACCATCAGATTTAAGGTTCCAAAGCATTAGTGGAAATGCGCCTCTCTTGTAAAGAGGAGTTTGTCAGTTCGATCCTGACTGGAACCTCACTGTATTATATACAGGTCAATATAAGCATATTTAGCTCTTATTGACTTATATATAGTACAAATAATGCCTTGTGGTATAATGGTTATTACATCTGGTTTTGGTCCAGATAATCCTAGTTCGATTCTAGGCAAGGCATCTGTGTGTGTAGCTTAATTGGTAAAGCACTAGATTGTGGTTCTAGTAGATGTGGGTTCAAGTCCCATCATACACCCCAACACATTGAAGCTTAGTAGAAATACTAGGCTTCTTTGCTTGTATATATTATAAATTATGCTTATATTATAAGTAACTATTTATTTATAAAACACTATATTATGGGCGGATCAGGACTTGGTAATGGCAATGCTAAATCAGGCAATAAAGGCAGTAATCATAATTTTGAACATAGAAACTTACTTTCATTAGGTGATATTATAGCTGCATTAGCTCCAGTAGCAGGTCTTGCTACAGAAGCAACTCTTATATCAGTTCTCAATGCTATAGTAGCATCAGATCAAGATATAGAGATACTATTAGTAAGAGATACAGGTAATGGAGATGTTGTATTACAACAGATTACTGATTATCAAACAGGTGTACCTGTAGTAACTTATAAAGATGTAAATGGTAATATAGTTGTTCCAGTTGGTCCTTTAGAATATTTAGACCCATCTGCAGTATTACAATTAGTACTTGCTGAATTACTTACATTAAATGCTGGTGGTCAATTACTTACAGAAGCTACATTCATAGCAGAAGATTTTGCAACACAAACTACACTTGCTGCATTACTTACTGAACTTCAGTTAAAAGCAGATCTTACAGAAACACAACCTGTATCAGCAGTAAGTTTACCTTTACCAACAGGAGCTGCAACACAAACTACTTTAGCAGCACTTTTAACAGAACTACAACTTAAGGCTGATTTAAGTGAGACACAACCTGTATCTCAAACTAACACTGTTAGAACTGCAGGGTTACTTGTAGTATCAGGAATAGCTAATACAACAGTAGCAGCAGGAGCTAGATCAGTAACATTCTTTAATCAAGGACCTACAGCAGCAACTGTTGCAGGTGGAGTCTTAGATGCAGGAGAATCTATAAGCTTTGATGCAGGTGCACAAGGAGATACATTAGGAGCAATTGCATATGTAACTATAGCAACAGGAGTATTAAAAATAGCAACAGTAGTATAAAACTTAGATTATGGCAGGAACAGATATAAAACAGTTATTATCTTATGATGTATATCAAGCATTAGTAGGTGCAGCAGCTCCATCAGGAGCTAATGTATTTGCTACAATGGCTGATATTACTGGTGGAGGTGGTGACTTAGCTACTACATTAGGTTTAGGAGATACAGCCACATCAGGACAAGATATTAATTTAATAGCTGGTCTATTTACTATAGATAACGGAGCAGTAGGTCCTACAGGAGCTAGCTTAGAAATATCATCTGTAGTAGGTGAAATATTGATAAAATCAACAGGTATTGGTGCAGGTGGTCAAGATATAAGATTACAAACAAGCAGTATAGGTTCTCTTGTAATATTAGATGGTCAAACTGGTATATCAACACAAGGTTTTGCAGTTGAAGGTTTAGGTTTTACTTCTACATTCACTATGGCAGCTACTGGTAATAATACTTATACATTTAAAGATGCAAGTGGTACAGTAGCTTTCTTGAGTGATATAACAGGAACAAACTCTGGTACAAATACAGGAGATCAAACTTCTATAGTAGGTATAACAGGAACTAAAGCTCAGTTTAATACTGCTTGTACAGATGGAGATTTTGCATATGCAACTGGACAAACATATACACCAAGTAATGTAACTACAGATAGAACATATGATGCTAACAGTACTACATTAGATGAATTAGCAGATGTGGTTGGAACATTAATAGCAGATTTAAAAACATCAGGAATAATATTATAAAACTATGGGAGCATTAGGAGCAATAAATAGTACTACTTCAGTATATACAGCATCAGAAACAGATGTTGAATTACAGAATAGTGGAAAGTTTTCTGGGACAGCTGCGGGTACTGATACTTATACAATAGCATTTACACCAGCAGTTACAAGTTATACATCAGGACAAAGATTCTTTGTAATCTTTACTAATGCAAATACAGGAGCTTCTACTATAAATGTAAACGGCTTAGGAGCAAAAGCTCTTACTAAGAATGGAGCAACAGCTCTAGCTTCTGGAGACATTGCAGCAGGACAAGCATATGCTATCTCTTATGATGGAACAAGATTCCAAATACTAGGAAAGATAAGTGCAAGTGGAGGAACCGTAGCAACAGCGTCTGAACTTAATACAGGAACAGATAACGTAAAATATGCTTCTGCATTAGCTTTAGAGAATAGCAAGTATCTTAATCAAAATGGTACTAAGTTGTCTGCTACTGCAAGTGGAACAGATACATATACAGCTACTCTTACACCAGCTATTGCTTCTTATACAAATACACAAGTATTCTTTATAAAGTTTACCAATGCTAATACAGGAGCAGCTACTATAAATCTTAATGGATTAGGTGCTAAAGCTATTATTAAAGGAGGAAGTGAAGCTTTAAATATTGGGGATATATCAGCAAACCAAATATACTGTCTTGCTTATGATGGGGTTTCATTCCAAATATTAGGAAAGTTATCTACATTACATAGTTTATTTATTCAAGGTCATAATGCTGGTGTAATTCCGGGATATGCTGGTACATTTGGAAGTTATGGATATGTAGGTGGTTTAACTACTTCTGTTCATTTAGGCACAGGAGCAAACCAAACAATGACAAGAATTTACTCATTTGATTTACCAACAGATTTTGTAGCATTTAAAGATGTTGTTATAGGTAGTTACAGATTTAATGCTACTGATTCTATGACAGCTACTTTATTAAAAGTACCAGCTTTTCCACATGGGGCTGCTGCAACAGGAACAAATGATTCTACAATTAATGGCTCTAACATTCGGCCAGTAGCTAATAATACACATGAGAAATTTACTTTTATACCAGGCTCAACTTATGCTGCTGGTGATAAAGTGTCTGTGATGATAGATTCTCGAGTAGATAATGGAGAATATGCTGAAATAAGTTTTGTTGAATTAAACTACTATACTAAATAATATGGAACAGATACCACTTAAAAAAGATTTAACAGTCTTAGAAAACTTGAAAGAGTTTAGATATGCACAGATAGATAGTAAAACAGGTGCTTTGATTACTGCTGGGTTTCCTTATGCAGGTAAGATATTTTCAATGTCAGCAAATGCACAAAGTAACTTACTTGGTGTATACTCAGCAAAGGAGTTATTATCATATCCATTTGCTTGGAATACCAAAGATGATTCAGAAACTTATCAGATAGCAGATGCTACAGAGATGGCTACTTTCTTTATGACAGCACTTGGTTTTAAAAAGGCTCAACAAGATAGTGGAACCGCTTTAAAAACAGCTGTTAGAGATGCTGTGGATATTGCTGCTGTGGATGCTATAATAGATAATAGATAATGGGAATATTACTTCTAATAATAGTACAATTACTAGCTCCTTTAGGTAATCTAATAGGAGGTGTATGGGCTATAGCTAACTTTAGAAGTTTAAAAGAGATGAGTGCTTACTATAAAAGAGTAGCTGTTTCTAAAGATCAGTATCTTAATGTAACAATGAGATACTTTTTTAATAGTACAATGTGTAAAGATAGAGTAGGACAAAATAAGTATCTATTTGGAAATGAGGATGAAACGATAAGTAGTGCATTTGGAAAGAACAATAGAAGAGGAACTTTAACAAAATTTGGTTACTTTTGGGATAGAGTATTACACTTTATAGAAAAAGACCATACAATTAAAGCAATAGAAGATGATGAAACCAACCAAGACCAACAAAGAAAAAGTAAATAAACTAGACGAAGGTAAAATAGAGCAAGCACCTATAACACTAGATATGAGAATAGCAAATCTTGAAGTACAAATACCACATCAAGAAGCCATACTTAATCAGATGAAAGGAGCATTAGCTGTATGTAAAGAACTTAAATCTTTAGAAAATAGAAAATAAATGGAAACACAGAAAACAGGACATGTACTTACTGATATACTATTACTAACAGTTGGTGCAGCCACTGGAGGAATCTCAGAAGCTATGAGTATTAATGACTTACAATATTATGATATAGTATTAGCTCTTATATTGAAAGCTGTGTCTATATTATCTTTTCTTGTAGTGTTAATTCTTAATGCAAACAAGTTAGGTAAAATGATTAAAGGGTGGTTTATAACTAATAACATTGATAAGTAATGGGTGATTCAATAGATAAAGCAACAGAGAAAATAGGTAAAATAGATGCTTTCTTAACAGCTTCTAAAGCTGTAGTTAAAAAACATTGGGGATTCTTAATACTTATATTAATAGGAGTTGCTGGATGGTGGTTCTTTGGATTAGTAAATGAAGAGTTGGAAAATCCTACAGAAATTGTACAACCTTATATAATAGATACTTATAAGGAAGATGGTCAAGTTATAGAAATTTGGAGTGATGGTGTTGAAACTATTACTGAAGAAGATAAATTTAAAAAATAAATAATATGAGTTCAGGAAACATAGGATACACAGAAGGTTGGGCATCTCCAGCTTCTATAAAAGCAGAACTAGGTCATAAATATAGATGGCTTAAAACAGGAGCTGTATATAAACAAGTTGGTACAGGAGTATCTAATAATTGGGTAGAAGATGGAGCAGCAAGTCCAGAATACTTAAATGATTTATTAGACGTTAATACTACACCCTTAATAGGTCAGTCTCTTACTTGGAATGGTAGTGAATGGATTAATATTGATGTAACTAATTTAGGTAATACTTTATTTGTGAGTACTAATGGTAAAACTATAGCTATTGGTGCTGAAAGAGAAAGTATAAGTAATAGTTTTAGTTCTTTATCAGAAGCAAGAACTACAGCATTATCAGGAGATACAATTGTAGTACATCCAGGAACATATGCTAATCCAGGAAACTTATGGAAAGATGGTGTAAACTATGTATTTATGCCAGGAGTTGAAATTAACTTTACAGGAACTATATATGGAGCATCAGCTAATCAATCATGTAATATATATGGTAAAGCAAATTTTACTCAAACAGGATCATCCGGTTCTCCAGCATTCTCATGTGAGCAAACAGGTTCTTCAGGAACCTTTGAAGCTAATAATATCACAGTATATGGTAATGTAGGTTTTCAATTAACTCATGGTGAATTTGATTTCATAGCAAATGAGATAACTATGACTTACAGACAGTATTTATTATACTTTAGATTAACTACAGGAAGATTTTATATCAAAGCTAATAAGATAAATAATGAGAATGGTAGTGGGCTTACTATTGCTAGAACAATATATTTAAGAGCTTTAAGTGCTACATCTGATGTTAGAATAGATGCTCCTTATATAGGATTAGATGGTGTAGGAGCAAATTCACAACTAGTATATTATATTAATGAACCATCAGATGGTGTTGCTATTATTAATGGTAATTTTCATGATACAAGAACTATAACAGATAGTTTAGGTTCTGTATGGTTAGGAACTAATGCTACTATCAATGGAGATATAACAATGCTAGGAGATATACCTGCATTAAAAATAGGAAGTAATCAGACAAAAGTTATTAAATTTACTGGTAATATATATCATTTAAGTGCATCAGTACTACCTGCTATTGATGTCTCAGGTAATAGCGGAACATTAATATTTAAAGGAGATGTGTATACTACATCAGATTTATCTGCATATTTCACAGGAACTAGTGTAACATACTTTAATGGTAATATTTATAATCAACATGTTGCTGGAGCAATAGTTACAGGAATTGAAGTAGATGCTACTCATGATTTTATAGTAGAATTTGCTAAAGTTTATTTTGAACTTGCACCTCATGTTGCTGGAAGTTACTGTATTACAGGTTCTAATAATAATGTAAGAATTTATACAAATCTTTTAAGTAATGTAGCAGCAGATCCAGCTACTAACAACTTGATAACAGGTACTAATATAATTATTGACACAGATATACTATAAGATATGACAACAAATTTAGAATTAATCAAAGGTACTTCAAGAGAAGTATTTTATATGACAGATGTAGATAGCAAACTTATTAGTTATATTACTTTAAGTGATGAAAACAAAGTGATATTTGATGCTTATGTTAATGCTCTAAAAACAGAGTTTGATGATAAGTCTTTAAGTTTACTTGTTAATAACTCAGAGGTAGCATATAATCAGAATTTAGATATACTACTTGTAGTTGAAGATTCAGACTTAGTAAGTACTTTTGTAACTGATCCTATAGATTATTCAGCTTTATCTGCAGATGTACAAACTAAAATGACAGAATTTATAAACATGGCTAACAGCCTATAAACTAATAACATTATGGCTTCAATAGAAGAATTGCTAAAAGGAAATCCATATAAGGATATCTTTGCTCCTATTATTGGAGCATATAATAATACACAACTTGTAACACCTAATCCACATGAAGTATGGTTAGCTGCTACAATTATAGAAATGCGTACTCAATATTGGGGTACTAATATGCCAGTAGGAGAACCAAATGAATTTCAAGATGGTGGAGGCGGTGGTGGAGCAGGTGCTAATCACTGTTGTGTAAAAAATCCTAAAACTTGTTCATGTAAAGGTTCAGCAAGTGCGGGAGCTAGAGCAGCAGGTGGATCAGGAGCAGCTAATCCTGTAACTACTAGAATAGAAACTTTAGAAAAAGAGTTAAGAACTATAGATATGTCTCAGACAAATGCTTGGCAATATTGGTCTAAAGCTGTAGATGCTTTTTATAATAATATTGGTCCTATGATATCATTCTTTAAGTATACTTATAAAGAAGGAAGATATGCAGATTTCTATAAAAGTGCTTTAAGTATATTTAATCATCCTGATGGTAATGATAAAGGATTATCTTTTTCTTTATATCAAGAAGGAACAGTAACAGAACCTTATGTTATGTTTATAACTTTTGATTTAGCAGATATATCATTAGCAGACAGATTCTTTATAGTATATGATGAACTAGGACAAAGTTATATGTTATACTATGACTTAGATGGAGCAGGTACATTTGTGCCACCTATTGTTACTGATTTTACATTACCTATTGCAATAGTAACAGGAGATGTACAAAAAGAAATATTAGCTGCTACATTAGGGGTATTAGACTCAACAGGTGCATTTACACTTAAAATAACAGATTTATTATTAAGAATAACAGTTAAGAATAATGGTGTAGTAACTGATTATAATGAAGGAACATCTTTGATAGGTATTAATTATGAATTCAATGATGAACTAATAGCTTCAGATTTAAGTGTATTAGCTTCAGGAATAACTGATCCAATAGAATATGCTAATGCTTGGAATACGTTAAGAGTACCTTATGAAGCAACATTAGGTAACACTTATCCTTATTTGAATCCTGATATTATAGATGTAGGTTCTCCTGTTAGTAGAAATGGTTCTGCTAGTCCGTGTGGTGCTTGTTTTAGAGCTGTTGGTATCCCAGTATATGGTAGAGATCCATCAGGATCAGGAACTTCACCTGATTCAACAAACGGACCAACAGGTTGTAAAGGATGTTCATCAGGAGCAAGTTCTAGTGCATTTAGAGCTACAGCTTATGATATGTTTACTAATACAACATTCAATACTCCAGGAAATATATTTAATACCACAGAAGGTAGACAAAGAAGACTTACACCCTTACCGTAGGTTGTGAATTACCCGACAAGTAAGAACCCTGCTCATAACTGAGTGGGGTTTTTTATTGCACTTCTTAAGTTTAAAACTTGTAAAGTTTAAAGTTAATGTGTATCTTTACACTATAAACATTTAAAACCAACAAGATGTCAGACAAAGAACAACAGTCTAAACCCCCTACTCCAGAACAACTTGAGGCTAGAAAGAAAGAATTAATGGCTTTCTATAAGCAAGAGTTACCACTCTTAAGATTACAATCAGAATATGAGACTTTAGTTACCAGCATAGAAGTAGCTAAAATGCAAAGACTTGAAATCATGATTGCTAGATCTCAGATGATGAATGGACCAGAAGATGCTCAACAACCAGGTAAAGAGAAAGATCAAGATGAAGTAATGAGACCTATTAACCCTAATATAGAAAACTAATGTATATATCACCACACTTAAGATTATCAGAGGTTATTAAATCACCTACAGCTATTAGACTTGGTATTAGTAATGAACCAACACCAGAACATTTAGACAACTTAAAACAAGTTGCTAATCAGATGTTTGAACCTTTAAGAAATCACTTTAAAGTACCTATTGGCGTTAATTCTGGATATAGATCTAAAGCTCTTAATAAAGCTGTTAAAGGTAGCGCCACAAGTCAACATTGTAAAGGTGAAGCTTTAGATTTAGATGCTGATGTATATGGTGGATTAACCAATGCAGAAATATTTAGATTTATAGAAAAAAACTTAGACTTTGACCAACTTATCTGGGAAGCAGGAACAGATGATGAACCTGCTTGGGTGCATGTATCTTATGTTACTCACAGAGAAAATAGAGGGAAGAAACTTAGATATTGGGGTAAAGGTAAATATACCAACTTAAAGTAATAATTATGGCAGCAGTAGTACATAAAGTTAATAAGACAGGTTTAATGAATCTTTGGGATATAGTAAAATTCCAAGTGAATCTTCATTGTCATCTTAATAACATAACAATATCTGAGTCAGATGTTGAATGTCTTACTCTACTTGCTATTAATGGAGAAACTGAACTTACAGCATTCTGTAATGCAGCCTGTGAATTTGATGAAAGGAACAGAGATAACACATTACAGCATGAGAGAGAAATATTTAAGACTCCACAATCTGTTAGAAACTCTATTAACAAAATAGAGAATATAGGATTAATAAGTAAGAGAGGTAAGAGTAAAAAGAAGATCTCTGTAAATCCTAATATGAATCTACAATCAAGTGGTAATATATTTGTTGAAATTAAATTCCTAAGAAAAGATGAACCCAAAGAAGCCTAAAGAGTTAATAAAACCAACAGCAGAGACTCTTGAGGTATCTGAAGCATTAGTAGATGATGTGGTAGGATTCTATTGGCGTGCAGTAAGGAAGGCACTTTCTGATATAGAGAGTCCTTCCATTACTTTATATAACTTAGGAACATTCAAAGTAAGATATAAGAAAATACCTTTGATGGAGAAAAAATATAATAATTACTTAAATAACTTAGAAGCAGAGAATATGACTTTCAATAAGCATACTCTACAAAATATATCTAAAACTAAGTTAGAAAGTTTAAGTGCAGTTAAGCTTGCAATGGAAGCAGAGTATCAGAGAAAACAAGAAGTAAGAACTAAAAGAAATGAATATGTCACTAAAAAAGATTTGGATCAACAAGTGGAAGATACTGGCAGGTCTATGGAATAATATCTTTAGAAAGATAAATACAGAAAGAGTTTTTCAAGAAAGATTAGCTATTTGTGGTAAATGTCCTAAGTTAGATTTAGCAGGTAGTAAATGTGCAGTACCTGGTACAGCTCCTTGTTGTGGAGTATGTGGATGTAGTCTTGATATACTATTAAGATCTATGGATGCAGAATGTGAAGATGGTAAATGGAAAGCAGTAACAAAAGTAGAAGATGGAGAATAGACAGTTTATGGTATATACTGGAACTAATGGTTATCTACAATATAATAACGCATTAGAACTAGAAGTAAACACACTTCTAGCAGACTCTCTATATAGAAGAGAGCTTATAGATCATAATGAATACATTACTATACTTAGTATGATCAGATCAAATGATGAGAGAGATAATATAATGGGTAAAACAATATTAGAAACCAAAGATAAACAATATGTCAGTAGTATTTAAAGAAGAAGGTCATGTCTATGAAAACTTAGACCCTAATGAAACAATAGAGTGGACTAGTGTTACTAGTTTAGTAGGTAAGTTTAAACAACCTTTTGATGCATTTGCTATATCACAAAAGTGTTCTAAGAATAAGAAATCTAAATGGTATGGTATAGAAGCTCCAGTTATAAGAGATATATGGGCATCTGAAACTAATAGAGCTACAACTTTAGGTAGTTTCTACCATAATCAAAGAGAAGCAGATCTGATGTCTTTTGATACTCTATCAAGAGAAGGTGTAGATCTTCCTATTATTCCACCTAAGATTCAAGATGATATTAAATATGCTCCAGAACAAAAGTTAATACCGGGTGTATACCCAGAGCACTTTGTATATCTTAAGTCAGCAGGTATCTGTGGACAAGCAGATTATGTAGATGTGGTAAATGGTTCAGTAAATATAATGGATTACAAAACTAACAAAGAGATTAAAGAACGTAGCTTTGAGAATTGGGAAGGATTACATACTATGTTGCAACCTCCTTTAGGTCATATAGAAGATTGTAACTTGAAACATTATACTCTACAGATGAGTATATATATGTATATTATACTTAAACATAATCCTAGACTTACTCCTGGGAAACTTACATTACAACATGTAGTATTTGAAAGAGAAGGTGCAGATAAATATGGATATCCTATCACTAAGTATGCTGAGAATGGAGACCCTATTGTACAAGAAGTAATTACATATGAAGTACCTTATATGAAACAAGAAGTACTTACTATGATTAACTGGTTAAAAGATCAACAATTATGATAGCAAAACTATTTGACATACAAAACTTTAAAGTAGTACCAACAGCTCACTGTTATACTCTTAAATGGTTAAAAGTAATAATGGATGATTATGCTCAAGATGATGAATACTTGAAGGTATATCAATATCTATTTTACATGACTTATCCAAGTCCAGATGATAATCCTTTTTTTCATGTTAGAGATTTTGAGAAAGAAGAAATGATTCTAGAGGATATAGAAGCTAACTTTTCTACAGAAGATGATGTAATAGTCTTTGCTAAAGAAAGACTTAAGAAAATGTATGAAACTCCTACATCTAGAGCTTATGATGGTATTTCAGGGATGCTAGATAAGCTAGCTAATTACATGAAAACTACAGCAATCACTGATGGTAGAGAAGGTAACATAGCAGGTATATTATCAGCAGGTAAAAACTTTGATGCTATTAGATCTTCTTTCAAAGGAGCCTTTAAAGACTTAGCAGAAGAACAACAATCTAGAATCCGTGGAGACAAGGGTGTAGCTTATGATCAATAATTATGTTTAGAGAAAGAGATTATCCCATATCAATACCCACCTGGGAGAAAGGAGAGTGGGTAGAAGATACTGTATTTGATACTTTAGAAGAGTTTAAGTTATATTTAGAGGATCTTTTTAAAGAACCTGGACAATATGACTTTGATGAAACAGTATATCATTGGCAAGATGAATCCCTTAAATATAAAAAACAAGCTTACTATTGTGCAGCTCCTACTAAAAGTAAAGATTATGTAACTTATTGGGATGACCAGAAACATAAATCTAGAACAGGAGTTATATATAAATCAGGTACTAAACAATGGTATCTTACTAGGGATTACTATTTCTGGTTAAACTTCCTACCTATTTTTGATAAAGAGAAGAATGATTATGATTTCCCTTTAATATGGGATATACAATATCATATGGCTCTTTATGAGTTGTTAGCAGAATTAAACAATAAACATGGTGTTATACTTAAGAAGAGACAAATTGCTTCTTCTTACTTCCATGCAGCTAAGTTGATTAATTATTACTGGTTTGAGAAAGGAGCTAAACTTAAGATGGGAGCTTCACTTAAAGATTATATTAATCAGAAAGGTTCATGGAAGATGTTGAATGAATATTCAGATTTTCTTAATGAACATACAGCTTGGATTAGACCTCACAATCCAGGTAAAGTTATGGATTGGGAACAAAAGATTCAGAAGACAGTTGGAGGTAGAGATATTACTGTAGGTAACAAATCTACATTATCTGGATATACTTTTGAGAAAGATCCAACAGCAGGTGTAGGTGGACCTTGTAGATACTTCTTTCACGAAGAAGCAGGTGTTGCTCCTAAGATGGACCAAACTTATGAGTTCATGAGACCAGCACTTCACTCTGGAATGATTACTACAGGTATGTTTATTGCTGCAGGATCAGTAGGTGATTTGGATCAATGTGAACCTCTAAAGGAATACATGCTGCATCCAGAAGAAAATGATTTCTATGCTGTGGAGTCTAATCTAATAGATGAAGAAGGCACTTTTGGTAAACATGGTTTATTTCTACCAGAACAATGGAGTATGCCTCCTTATATTGATCCTGTAGGAAATAGTCAAGTACCTGAAGCTTTAGCAGCCATACATGAACAAAGAGAAAAGTGGAAGAAAGATTTAGAACCTAGTACATACCAATTAAGAATATCACAGAAGCCTACTAATATAAAGGAAGCTTTTGCCTTTAGAGAAGACTCTAAGTTCCCATTACACCTACTTACAAATCAAGTAAGAAGAATAGAAGATAAGATATATCATCAAGAATACTTACAAATCAGCAGAGGAGCTGGAGAAAAGATTATCATAAAAGAATCTAAGGTTAGTCCTATATCTGATTTCCCTGTTAGAAAAAACTCAGAAAATAAAGAAGGATGTTTAGTAGTATGGGAAAGACCTGTAGAAAAACCAGAGTTTGGTATGTACTATGGATCTATTGACCCTGTATCAGAAGGTAAAACTACTACATCAGATTCATTATGTTCTATTTATATTTATAAGAATACTCTCCAAGTAAGTAGACCTGATGAGAATGGTATGATGAAAACTCATATAGAAGAAGGAAAGATAGTAGCGGCATGGTGTGGTAGATTTGATGATATCAATAAAACTCATGAAAGACTAGAGTTAATCATTGAGTGGTATAATGCATGGACTATTGTAGAGAATAATATATCTCTATTCATACAACATATGATTGCTGTTAGAAAACAAAAGTATTTAGTACCTAGGGATCAGATCATGTTCCTTAAAAGTGTTGGAGCCAATAAGACTGTATATCAAGATTATGGATGGAAAAATACTGGAGTACTATTTAAGAATCATATGATATCATATGCTATAGAGTTCTTGAAAGAACAATTAGACATAGAAACTAATGATGAAGGTGAAGTACTAAATATAGTATATGGTGTAGAAAGAATACCGGATATCATGCTTATGAAAGAGATGGCAGAATATCATGATGGACTCAATGTGGATAGATTGGTTACATTTGCTGCTCTAGTTTCATTTGTTAAGATACAAGAATCTAATAAGGGATACAAGCGTGTAGTAGAATATGAGCAGGGTAAAGACTTGGATAATTCCCAAAAAATGCTTAAATTAGATAAGAGCCCTTTTACTAACATTGGTAAAAAAAGAAGACCGGGAAGTGGTGGTAGAAGAAGAAGTGCTTTTAAAAACATTCATTAGATGGCATATTTATACAGACATATTAGATTAGATAAGAATGAAGTATTCTATATTGGTATAGCTTCTAATAAAAAAAGAGCTTACAGTAAATCTAATAGGAACAAATATTGGCATAATATAGTAAATATAAATTCAGATTACAAAGTAGAAATTATTTTTGATAATCTATCATTAACAGATGCTTTTAATAAAGAAAAAGAATTTATAAGTCTATATGGAAGAAAAGATCTTAATTTAGGTTCCTTGTGTAATCTTACAGACGGGGGTGAAGGAGCTTTTGGGAAAATAACATCTCAGATAGTTAAAGATAAAATATCAAGATCAGTTAGAAAGAATACACATTGGAAAAATGGTAGAAAACATACAGATGAATCAATCAATAAAATAAGAGTAAGTAATTTTAAAAAAGTTATTGATACTAAAACAGGTATTATATATGACTCTATAGGACATGCTTCTAAAGTAATTAACATGAGTCAAAGTCTGTTAGCAAGAAAGTTATCAGGAGTAAGACCTAATAATACAAATTTTATACTATTATCAGATGAAAATATATAATGCTCTTGATTTAAAGTCAGGAAAAAAGGCAGATTATAACAGAGGAACATCTCTAACACAGCCTATACAATTTCTTGAAAAACAACACAAAGATGATGAATGGGCTGCATATTGTATAGATTGGTATGAATGGCAAGGGCTTAAACAATTAAGAAGAAATTCTAGAAGACTACTTAAGAACTATAAGTTAGCTAATGGTATTATAGATAAGACTGATTATATTGTTGAAGAAGACAATGAGTATTCAGATATAGTACAACAGTTAACACAAGAAGATGCTTCTGCATTAGAACTTAAATTTTATCCTATTATACCTAATGTTATTAATACATTATGTAATGAGTTCTCAAAAAGAAATACTAAACTTACATATAGATCTGTAGATGAACTTTCATACAATGAGATGTTAGAACAAAAGAGATCTTTAATAGAACAAACTCTTGTACAGGAAGCTCAGCAAAAGATGCATGCTAAGCTGATGGAACAAGGTGTTAATATACAAGATCCAGGAGCTCAAGAGCAAATGCAGGAAGAATTACAAAGCTTACCTGAAATACAAGCTTTCTTTGAAAAGAGTTATCAGTCAATGACTGAAGAATGGGCCCAACATCAGTATGAAGCAGATGTAGAGAAGTTTGCTATGGATGAGTTAGAAGAAAGAGGTTTTAGAGATTCTCTTATTACTGACAGAGAGTTCTGGCATTTTAAAATGTATGATGATGACTATGATATAGAATTATGGAATCCAGTACTTACTTTTTATCACAAGTCTCCAGATATTAGATATATATCAGACGGTAACTTTGTAGGTAAAGTAGATATGATGTCAGTTGCTGATGTTATAGATAAGTATGGTTGGGTTATGTCTCAAGATCAAATGGAGTCTTTAGAAGCAATATATCCTGTAAGATCTGCAGCATATGCTGTACAAGGTCAAGATAGAGAATCATATTATGATGCTACTAAGTCTCATGACTGGAATACTCAAATGCCATCACTTGCATATAGACAATTTATGAGCACTAATGATAATTTCTATCAGAATGGTGGAGACATAGTATCATGGATATTAGGTGAATCAGAAGATTTTATGGATTTTGGAAGTAGTCATCTTTTAAGAGTAACTACTACATATTGGAAATCACAAAGAAAAATTGGTCACTTAACTAAGATAGATGAAGTTGGTGAATTAACCATGGAGATCATAGATGAAACTTATAAGGTTACAGATAAGCCTATATACAATACAACTCTTATCAGAAATAAAGGTAAAGAGAATTTAGTATTTGGAGAACATATAGACTGGATATGGATTAATGAAGTATGGGGAGGAGTTAAAATAGGTCCTAATCATTCTAGCTTCTGGGGTATGAATAATCCTGGAGGAGTAGATCCTATGTATATAGGTATCAATCAAAACAAAGTAGGAAGACTTAAGTTCCAATTTAAAGGAGCTAAGACTTTATATGGTTGCAAACTCCCAGTTGAAGGTAGAATATTTACAGATAGAAACTCTAGATCTGTATCATGTGTAGATAACATGAAAGCATGGCAAATAGGATTCAATCTTGTTAATAACCAAATAGCAGATATATTAATAGATGAGCTTGGTACAGTAATTACTTTTGATCAAAATGCTCTTCCTAGACATTCTATGGGTGAAGATTGGGGTAAGAATAACTATGCTAAAGCATGGGTTGCTATGAAAGATTTTCAGATGTTACCTTTAGATAGTACTATTGCTAATACAGAGAATCCTATCAGTCAACAACATATGCAAGTTCTTAACTTAGAACAAACTAATAGACTAATGTCTAGAATTCAGCTAGCTAATTACTTTAAGTCTCAAGCATTTGAAAATATAGGTGTTAGTCAGGAAAGAATGGGACAACAGATAGAACAAGAAACTGCAGAAGGTGTAAGAGCTGCTTTAAATGGTTCTTATGCACAAACAGAACAATACTTTATACATCACTCAGATCATTTAATGCCTAGAGTACATCAGATGAGAACTGATTTAGCTCAGCATTATCAGTCTACTAAACCATCAGTTAGACTACAATATTTAACTTCTAACCATGAGAAGATTAATTTTCAGATGAATGGTACTGATTTATTATTAAGAGATATTAATGTATATGCCACTACTAAGTCTAGTCATAGAGCAGTAATGGAAAGACTTAGACAACTAGCTATGGAGAATAATACTTCAGGAGCTTCTATATTTGATTTAGGTAGTATTCTTAAAGCTGATAGTATACCTGAAATTACTGATGTAATGAAAGCTGCTGAAAAGAAAACTCAAGATCAGAGACAACAAGAACAACAGCATGAACAACAAATGCAAGAGCAAGCTATTCAAGCTGAGATTAAAGATAAAGAAGCTACACGTAGTTATGAAGCACAAGAAGCTGAAAAAGAAAGAAGAAAAGATATTCTTGTTGCTGAGATTAGAGCTGCTGGTATGGGAGCTTTAGTTGATCTTGATGAAAACAAACAATCTGACTTTATAGATGAGATGGCAAACATTAGAGAGGGAGAACAATATCAAGAGCAAGTAGGTTTGGATAGAGAGAAACTCAATAATAGCTCTAATGAACATAGAGATAAGATGAATATTGAGAGAGAAAAGCTAGCAATAGCTAGAGAAAAATCAGCTAATGATCTTAAGATAGCTAGAGAAAATAAGAATCAATATGATAGGAAACCTAAGGATGATAAAAAGAAGAAATAATTATAGCTATATACTCAGCTTATTCTAAGTTTTATAGTCATTTTTTCTAAACTTTCTTAGTTTAATAACACTAAAAATAGTATATTATAGTATAGACATTAAAACCAACTTAAACTATGCCAGAAAATAAACCAACAACCCAAGTTGAAACTATCTCTGTAGAAGAGATGGACAACTTGTTAGGAATGCCAGGGGCAGATTTAGCAATGATTGCTGATGAAAACAAACCTAAACCTGCAGAGACTAAGCCAACGTTCTTTCAAACTAAGAAGGTTGATATGAGTTTCATTGATGATGATACTAGATCACCTGAAGAGATTGAGGCAGAAGCAGCAGCAAAAGCTGAGGCAGAAGCTAATCTTACTGAAGAAGAAAAAGCACTAGCAGCTAAATTAGCAGCAGAAGAAGCAGCAGCTAAATCTAATCCATCATTTGATGATCTCTTACAAGAAGAAGAAGAGGAAGAGGAAGAAAGTAATACTAAGTCAGGAAGAAAACCCTTAGATAAGGTTGGAATGGCTCAATTAGTAGAAATACTTATTAAAGATAAAGTGATTTTACCATTTGAAGGGGAAGAAAAAAAGTTAGAAGAGTATACAACGGAAGACTATAAAGAGTTGATCCAAATGAACTTTGATAACCAAAAAGATAAAGTAAAAGCTGAAACTCCTAAAGAGTTCTTTGCTTCATTACCTGCAGAGTTACAATATGCAGCTCAATATGTTAATGATGGTGGAAGAGACTTAAAAGGTTTATTTGCTCACTTAGCAGCAGCTGAAGAAACTAAAGCTTTAACTATAGATACAGAGTCTGGACAAGAAAGAGCAGTAAGACAATTCTTACAAGCTAGCAACTTTGGAACAGATGAAGAAATAGCTGAGCAAATTGATAGCTGGAAAGACTTAGATAAGTTAGGAGATAAAGCTAAACAGTTTAAACCTAAGTTAGATGCAATGTCAGAACAAATTGTTCAACGTAAAGTTAAAGAACAAGAGCTTATGAGAAAGCAAAGAGAAGAGCAATCTCAACAATATGCTGATAACATATATAAAACTCTTGAGAAAGGAGAGATTGCTAATGTGAAGATAAATAGTAAAGTGCAAAATATGCTATATCAAGGTTTAATTCAACCTAATTACCAATCAGTTTCAGGGCAACCTACTAACTTATTTGGTCACTTGATTGAAAAACATCAATACGTTGAACCTAATCATGGATTAATAGCAGAAGCTTTATGGTTACTAGCTGATCCAGATGGATATAGAAAGGAAATATCTAAAAGTGCAACTAAAGCTTCAGTAGAAGAAACTGCTAGAAAACTTAAACTAGAACAGTCAAACAAAGCCTCAGGAGGTGGAGATGATGACTATGAAGATAATAATAAGAAGAAGACAACAACAGGTTTAAAAAGAGAACCTAAGAACTTCTTTAAAAGATAATAAACAACTATTAATAACTAAAACAATTTCAAATTATGGCAACTCCAGTATTAAATAATGGGATTTTCCTGAGAGACACTACCTATAACGCTAGCTCTCACGTAGACTCTTATCACTTGGTGAACATGTTGAAAGATGCAGACCCTATGGATTTAGGTCCAGTGGACATTTGGGCTATGGCTCAAAAAGTGGAAATGCCTCTTTATCAGATGAGTTCATTTGGTGGTAAAAATGTTATCATGGTAGATAACCACCGTGGTGAATACAAATGGCAAACTCCTGTATCACAGGATTTACCTTATATCATTGAAGATATAGAGGTAGCTAATGACCGTAAGGGTCAAGATGGTACTACATTCAAGATTAAACTTAACAAGCGTGAGTTTGGTCATGGTGATATCATTACTTATGACAAGTATAATGGATATGAACTTTATATTACTGATGAAGATATTCTTCCTATTGGTGATGGTTTTATCTACACAGTAAGATTAGTAAATAATGACAATGTTAAGTACTTAGACAACAAGTACCTGAGAGAAGGAATGAAGTACTTCAGAAAAGGTTCTGCTAGAGGTGAGTACGGAGAGAGATTCTCAGACATCGTAACAGGTTCAGGATTCAGAGAATTCTATAACTATGTTGGTGGTGCTGAAGCTCACGTTCATTATTCTATCTCTTCAAGAGCTGATATGATGATCAAAGGTGGAATGAAAGCAGATGGTACTGTACCAGTTACAGAAATCTGGAGAAACTTTGATAAAAACATGAATCCATCAGTAGCTAACTTAGAGCAAATGGTTTCGACTATGGGTCAAAGTTATGTGAAGAAAGCTATGGAGAATGGTACTTTATCAAGAACTTTCTTAACTTCTATGGAAGCAGCTCACTTGAGTAAGATTGCTAATGATATTGAGACTTATTTAATGTGGGGTCATGGTGGTAGAATCAACCAAGATGGACCAGATGACTTAAGATTATCAGTAGGTCTTTGGAAACAATTAGATAACTCATTCAAAAGAGTATACAATAAAGGTAACTTCAACCTTGACTTATTCAAATGTGAGCTTTATAACTTTTACCAAGGTAGAGTTGAGTTCAATGGTCCAGATCCAAAAAGACAACTTGTTGTTCAAACTGGAATTGGTGGAATGAAGTTAGTGAATGAAGCTATCAAGAGAGAAGCTAATGCAGCTGGTCTTGTTATTCAAGCAGATGACATTGGAGCTATTACAGGTAAAGGAATGGACTTAGGGTTCGGATTTGCTTATACTAGTTATGTTATTCCTTTCTTAGCTAATGTTAAGTTTGTACTTAACCCAGCATTTGATAACTTACATACTAATGATATTGAGAACCCAATCATTGATGGTCACCCATTAAGCTCTTATAGCTTTGTGATCTTTGACATCACTGATACAGGTAATGACAATATCTTCTTATTGAAGTTAAACTGGGATAATGCTCTTAAATGGTGGTACCAAAATGGTACTATGGATTACATGGGTAGAACTCAAGGATTCCAATCTTCAGGTCAGTTTAATGGTTACAGAGTTATGATGACTCAAGTTATGCCAGCAATCTGGGTAAAAGATCCAACTAAAGTGTTAAAAATTGTAATGAGAAACCCTATTACAGGAGGATCATTCTAATAGAAACCTTAAAGGAGAGGACGTATAAAGGTTCTCTCCTTTTACTATATACCTGTTGCAATACCAGACGTTGCGTACTGGCAGGTACAGAAGAATTAACCAACTAAAACCAAAAGAATGACATTTACTAAAGTAGAAGTACCAGGACTTAAAGGATATAAGAAAGTATCAATTAGACCTTATTTTGATCCAAGTGTACAAAACATGGGTCTTGAAAAATATAATTTAGCTTTATATGATGGTGTATACCACACAGAGCAATTATGTTGTTTAGAGAATAATGGGATTAAGAGATATGTATCAGGTCTTAATGAATTTGCACCTGAGGTTAAAATGATTGCTGACAAAGATGCAAGAGAAGCTAAGATAAAAGAGATTAGAACTGTAGTAACTCAGCTAGAAGCAGAGTTTGCAGCTAACATCTTAGATCCTGAAGATGAACATTTCTGGAATAAAGTAAAATTACTTAGACCAGATAATGATGAGTTTTGGTCAAGAATAGAACTTAAAGCAGGTAATGATATATTATTTATGGATCCAAAAACAGATCCTTATGATTTAATCAAGCTTTATGCAATTGATGCTGGAGGATTCAGTATAGTAGCTAAAAGTTTAAAGCATGCTCAAGATATGGCTACAGCTCCTAAATTCTATTTAGATAGACATGAGGAAACTGTAACTACTAAGAATAAAGTTAGAAAGATTAAGAATAAAGCTATCTCATTATTACAAGAATTATTTGATAAAGATAGTAACAAGTTATTATATGTAACTAAAGTGATTGATCCAGGAAGTGCTTCAATCAGAAAGAGTACATCTAATGATGATATTTATGCTATTATGGATGATTATATCTCTGGTAATGGTATAGAAAAAAATGCAGGTCTTGCTTCACAAACATTTATTGATGCAGCAAAACAGAATGTAGGAGATCTTAAATTAAGAGCTATGGTAAAAGATGCTGCTTATTATAAGATTATTTCTACTAAAGCAGATGGTTATATTTACCATACAACAACTGCAACAATGCTAGGAAAGAACCCAGCTGATATAGTGGAATACTTAAAGAATCCACTTAATGAAGATGTGTTAGTTGCTATACAAGAACCTGTAGAAATTGAGTGGAACAAATAAACTTTATATACTATGAAAGCACAAAAAGCAGTACCGGGTATAGCTAGCGCAGAAGCTACAGGAACACGTAGATCATTAGCTAATCAACCTACAAGTAAAAATAATGTACCAGGAGCAGAAGTAAATACTATTGGTAATAGACCATCAGCTAGTAGAACTGTAAAAGGTATGCCTAATAAACTAAAGTAATCTAGAGTGACTAATAGCGCAATAGAAATAAAGGTAAGAGAACGTCTTAACAAGTTAGCATCCAATGATTATGATAACATTGAATGTTGGCAAGTTGTGGAGTCTTTTAATAAAGCTCAGATTGAGTGGATCAGACGTCAAATACGTGGTGGTAATATCTTCCAAGATGGGGATGAACAATCAGGTAGAAGGATTGATGACTTACAAAAGATCTTGAAACCTGCTAAGATTGCTATCTTAGACAAAGGTATTTTCTATGAGACAGCTAATGAGTTACCTGCAGATTATTTAGAGTATAAAAGAGTAGATGTCAATGCTACTAGTGATTGTTGTAAAGATCCTAGACCTATGGATGTATATCTAGCAGAAGAGGATAACAGATCAATACTTCTTAGAGATGAAATGAAGAAACCTTCATTTGAATGGGCAGAGACTTTTTCTACTCTAATTAATAATAGAATTAGAATATTCACTAATGGTGAGTTTAAACTTGCAGGAGCAGTATTGACTTATTATAGATTCCCAGTATATATACAGATACTTAATTGTACTGATCCATATACAGGGCAAGTTTCTACAGCTAATGTAGAATGTGAATTTAAAGATGATATTATAGAATTGCTGATAGATGAAGCTGCTGCAATATTAGCAGGAGATATAGAATCTGGTGGACAACAAGGTAGAGGTTCAGATTCAGCAGAAAGAAGTAACTAAAAATTAGGAATTTAGAGATAAGTTTCTTATATTATATGTATATTTATTAATTAAACAAAAACAATTATGGCTTATTTTAATCATGCTTTTTGCAAAGTGATGTGGGGAGCTTCTCCAAATCCTTTAGCTCCTACAGCAACAGGTTATTTGAATGCAGCAGGTACAGCCTCTGTAGACTTACTTCCTAACAATGGTGTAGGTACATTTACATTTGCTGATCAAACAGCAGCAGGGTGGCCTTCAGTGGCAGTAGCACCAGTAGGTGGTGAACCTTTAACATTAATTAGTACTTCATTGTACCAAAATGATAAAGTGGGGCCTTTCCATGGTGGTTATCAAGAGACTAACAAGTCTAAGATGATTAACCCTAAATTTATTAATCAATTCTACGTGGTAGAATCAGCATTACCAGTTAGTCACATTATTGGTGTAGGAGCTACTCCTAACTTAGACTTATCAGATGCTGATGCAGGATGTTGTCCTACATTCTACTGTAATGAAACTTATGGTATGAGATTTGACCTTAAAGGTTCTCCTACATTAAGAATGTTAAACCACAATGCTTATGAAATAGCATGTGCTTACACAGGATGTTGTGATGGTCCTACTCCAGAAGTAGTAGATCCAGCAGATGTTATGGGTACATGGATGAACTATGTGGCAGCAGATCCAATCTTCTTTGGAGTATATGGACAAGCTTCACAAAGATTAGTTAATGTTGGTATCACAGTAACATGTGATGACGGTGCTAACTGGGATATGTTCTTACCAGATAACGTACAAGCAGGTGTTGCAGGTACATATTTTGAAGCAGATGGAACAACTCCAACAGCAGCAGCAACAGCTTTCTACAATGATACAGTAGCAGCATCAGGCGGAACTATTTCAGCTCCACAACCTTATAGTGCTTATGTAAGTGCATTTACTCCAGCAACTCCAAACTGTTGTGCAGGTTTAATTATGCAAGCAGCATTTGTTGAGACTAAATTTGGTGATTGTACTTTCCAACCTACTGATTTCTTTGAATTAGAGCCTTTATTAATACAAGCTTCTATGTTAGATGAAACAGGAGATCCATGTGTGTTTGAACAATTATGTATCTCTGATGGTATTACTCCTTCAGGTGCTAATTCTCAAACTGTATATCCAGCTATCCAATTTGGTAAGCAAGCAATGGGAACAGGAGAAGTTATATTAAGAGACTTAATCTTATCAGAAGGATATAGACAAAACCATTTTGCAACTAATCAAGACTTAAGAGTTAGAGAAATCACTCAAGGTTATGACCTTAGTTCTGCAGTAGGTAGAAACTCATTATATACTTGTTACTTTATTAAACATACTGTACCAAGATATAACAATCCATCTGGAACATTTGATAATGACCAGTATTTACTTAAAATACCAGTTGATGCAAGAGATGCAAACTTTGAGGCTTTCGTAGCTGCATGGTTAGCAGGGGCTAATAACCCAGTTGCATTAGAAGTATTCTAAGATAATACTTATTATAATACTAAGAGGGAGAGGTAGCTAAAATGCTTCTCTCCCTTTTTCTTTTAAATCATTAAATAGTTCAAGATGGCTAAACATACATTAAGTATAGAAGTTCAAGAAACACTTAATGAGTGTGTATTATGTGTAAATGATACTAGTATCTATGCAGATAAACCACCTGTTGAATGTCCATATTTAGATATATTAGCACCCGGATACTCCTGTGCTGTAAGATTAGATGTAACACCAGGATTTTGTGGGTTATGTTTAACAGCATGTGATCTTGAATTACAAACAACTAACTGTGGGGTTTTATATGATACCATACCTGATGGTGTATATGTTATTAGATATAGTATAGCACCTAATGAATATGTGTATGCTGAATATAATCACTTAAGAATTACTAACATTATGATCAAGTACAATGAAGTTCTTTGTGCTCTAGATTTAGGTGCATGTGATCCTTTACCTGCACTCAAAGCAAAATTAACAGAATTAAGACTCATTCAGATGTATATCCAAGCTGCTAAAGCTAAGGTAGAATTCTGCCATAATCCTGGAATAGGAATGGACCTATATGAGTATGCAAAAAAGAGACTAGACAAGTTAGCTTGTACAGTCTGTATATAACCATTTAAAACCAACTACAATGGCAAATTGTCCAAACTGCAAATCTAAGTTAAATTGCTCATGCAAACTTAGAAAAGCATCAGATCAAAAACAATGTTGTGTTAACTGTGTTACACAATATAATAAACTCTTAATAGCAAAAGGGAAAAGAACAGCTGATAATACTCCTGGAGTAATTATAAATACTACTGCAGTACAAAAAGAATAATATAATATGGTACCATACTTTTCATATTTACAATATACAGATAGTGAATATCAGGGTTCAACTGGTACCATTATAGGAGTACAATCTTTAGAAGGTGTTGGTACAGTAACTGTAACTTGGGTAGGACCTAATGGTTATACTGCAGGTCCATTTACTATGCCTACTCATCCTGATTTAACTGGTTTAGAACCAGGTACTTATACAGGAACTATCATAGATTCTAACCTAGATGAAACTACATTAGATATAGTTATTGGAGAATTAGATGAAGTAATTCTTGTAGCTACAGATACTAACTTATGTGATTGTAAAGGATGTAATGGAATCATAGATATTACAGACTTTCAATATAACTCAGATTGTTTTACATATAACTTATATGATGTAGATCATGTACTAGTAGCTACGTATTCTTCATGTTATGGAGATGTTAAATATACTTTTACAGATCTATGTGCAGGACAATACTTCTTAGAAGCAGTACAAGATGACTGTTTAGTATATACTTATAGTAATCCAGATAACTGTGACCAAGGTGATGTAGATATAGATAATAATTTGGATGTAGATGTTATAGTAGCTAATTGGAGAAGATTTGCTATTTCAGATCAATACTTTGATTTTGTATTTGCATTAAATAGTCCTAAAAATGGTACTACATCATTACATAGTTTACCTGGAGGTTCTGGTGCCTGGTCAGGTTTATTACAAGATAAATCTATAGACTATAGTAATAAAACAGCATACTTTTATACAGGTGGAAATCCAGCATCTTATACAGATCCTGTACCAATACCTGGACGTATAATAGGTACAACTGGTACAACACCAGTTGATCCAGATGCAACAAGATTTTTAGGAGCTTTTAATGGTGGAAGAGATGGATTAATTGATCCAGAAAATATACCTGGATTTCCATTAGTAGCAGTTAACCCCACAGCTCCTACAGTTAGTCAATATAATATGTTATATTGGTATAACTTAGATAATGATAAATTTGTTTATGCTAGGGATGTATTAGGTTTTGGTGGAATTGCCCCAGCACCAATAACTAAATGGGAATGGGTTACATTTAGAGCCGAAGAAATTATACAAATAACACTTCCTTCAGGACCTTTAAGTTGGCCTAATGCAACAGATTTTTATACAGGTCCTCTTAGTGCACCTTTTACAGATCAATGGACAGTACCTGCTACAGGACCAAATGATTATACTATAGATCCAGATAATGGTAATAATGTAATATTAGCTAATGCTTTACCTATTTATCCAAGTATTCCAGGTACAGGTCCTGTACTTAAAAAAATAGAATGTACTAATAATAGTATAATAGTAAATGGATTTTTTAGTGATTGTAAGTTTCTGACATATACTCATGAAATAACTATAGGTAGTGAAAGTGGTGATGATGATGTAATATCAATCATATTAGCAAGATATGTAGAAGTAAATACAGATGATCCTTTAAATGAATTTGAGACAACTCACTTACTTACTTTAGATTTTATATTAAAGAATGGTAGTACCAATATAGGACCAATGGTTTCTATAGGTTATAATAGTAATGGTGGTGATAATAACAATATCAACATGAATGCTTTTAATAATGGATTGGAAGTTAATGATCCAGGATTTAAAGCTACAGCATTAGTATTAGCAAAAACAGGAATTTCTCAACCTTTACCTTCTAGTAAAGCATGGAATCAAGCCGGAAAGGTAAGAGTTAGAATTACTAGAAGTGGTAATTTAGGTGAATCTTTTAGAATTCAATTAACGGATACTTTAGGTACTTTAGGTACAGTATTACCAGGTAATCCTGCTCCTTATAATTATGATTTTAGTTTTCTATTGAATGATGATAGTACTTGGGATGCAGGAAGTTTTACTAAAGATTCAAATGCTTTATTAAAGTTTTTAGGACCAAGTGAATATGGTTATGCTACTCATTCGCAATCATTAACTGATTTTTATCATATATTATTCAGAGGAGAACAGACTAATATTACAGATGGAAGAGAACAATGTGAAGTAATAACTCCATATGAAACAGAAGATTGTAATATATATAAGATAACAGCATGTTTAGATTCAACTAATACAAGAAAGATTAGAGTACCAGGTCTTATTATTACTCCTATATTGGATGAAAATAAAATCTATAAGTTTAGTTTTGCTGAAGGTGCACCAGAATTTAATGATCTTTGTTGGGAAATAGAGAAAATACCAGCATGTGAGCAAGATACTATTCAAGCAGATCCTACAGATGAGTATGATGATTGTGAAGAATGTAATCCTCCACAAAATACTTGTTGGGATTTAGTTAACTGTAATGGAGATTGTGATGATATATTCTCAATAAGTAGTTTTGATTTCACACCTTATATAGGATTATTAGTCACTGTTAATGGTGACTTAGGTTGTGTATATAGCCCAGTAGAATTAAGACAAGCTTCATATATCAATCTGAAAACTAGTACTTTAAGTAGTCCTACATCAGCTTTACAAACAGGAGCTTCTAATATAATATTAGATCTTCAGTCTTTAGTATTCAATGGAGTAGAACAAATAATAGGTGCTACACCACAATCAATAGTAACAGCATCAAACTATAATCCTGTAGAATGTGATGGTTTTGCTTGCTTACCAGTTCCTGTTAACACTACAGAGAATGGGTTCACTAATATACCTGACTTTTTAAATTCAGTATTCAACAACTTAAATCTACCTTTAGAAGCTTATACTTCAGATCCTACTACCTGTGATATTCCAGGTATGCAGAATGAAGAAATATTTAAGATACAATACAGAGATGGATATGACTTTACTTTATTATTAAGAGTAATATATGGTGGATTAACTTATAACATTACTTTAGATACTACAGGTAATGTGAGTACACAAGCTATAATTGCTAATGGTATAGATGTACAGTTTGATACATGTAATACTACATTCTATTGTACAGATCCTACACCAGATGGAATTACTTCTGTTGAATTGTGGGATGCTCCATGTCCTATTGATTTAGGAGAAGCATGTGAATTAACTCCAAGATTAGGAGAACCAGGATTCTCAGTTAAAAACTGTGATCCTAATACTGTAATAAAAGTTAAGACTAACTTTGCTAATGCGGTATATGCTATGTTTAAAAGAGCAAGATATGGTATAGATACTTGTTGTGATTTTGACTTAGATGAAATAGATATTAAGAACCAACTTATAGATCTTGGAGCTATATATGATCCAGAACTATGTATAGATGGTGACCCAATACCAGAAGGATGTTGTTTACAACCTTGTAGTGCTACAGCTGAATTAATAGTTCCTATGGCTGTAACTTGTCCAGCACCAGTTGGTCCAGTTATTACAGATATTACAACAGCACCTATACCAGTTCCATGTTTACAACCAACTGGTGATAATGGTAGTACAAATCCTATAAGAGCTAGAGTAACTATAGGATAATTAAGAAATAATGCGTATATTATAATAAGGGCTTTGCTCTATAAAAAGAAACTTTATGTTACCAACTAACTCAGGAAAAGCAAAAGATCAAGGATGTAACCCTGTTTCATCTAACTGTGTAGTCTGGCAAGGACCAGACTTAGGGTGTATTGGAATATGTAAAGGAGATACTATAAGTGAAGTACTCAATGAAATGGCTACACAATTATGTGCGCTTATTGAAATGTTTGACTTATCACAATTTGACTTTTCATGTCTATCTATACCTACTTCAGAAAATCCTGGAGATGTTGGAGACTTAATACAGATATTAATAGAAAGAGTATGTACTTTAGAAAACATAACTCCTACTGGTACAACAGGAACTACAGGTGAATGTCCAGATGGATGTATTGTAAATATAGCAAGTTGTTTCTATTACACTAATCAAGCAGGGGATGTTATTACAACAATGCCTTTAACAGAGTATATTACAGCTATAGGAAATAGAATATGTACTATACTTACAGATATAACAGTGTTACAGAATGATGTAGCTACTTTACAACAACAAGCTATAGATACTTCAGGAGATGTTGAAGATTTACAATTAAATAAAGCATCAAAAGATAGTTTAGAATATCAAGTTAATGCTAAGACTAGCCCATCAGCTGGCATACAATATATTACAGATGCTCTACGTTATGTAGAGAACTTCATGTTAGGCCAATCAGATGCCTCAGGATCACCTACTAGTATTTATCAAAACATCCTTAAGCAAGGAAATATTGGTGAGCAGAATAGAATGTTTGGTGATGGTACTATGCAGACGTTTACAGGATGGACTAACAGTGTATATACCACAGCAGATTCAATTGGTAACTTATGGTTAGCAGTAGATGACTTAAGAAAAGAAGTTAACTACATGAAAGAGAATTGTTGTTCAACAGGTTGTTCAACAATATGGTTAAACTTTAGAGCTTCTTTAACAGCTTCTACAGTGACGTTATTTACTGATGGTTCTACAGGATTTACAGATGATTGGAAAGAATGTACAGGTACAAGTAAAATAACTATAACAGATGCTTATGGTAACAGTACAACTATTACTACTAGCTTATTAGCATTAATTGCAGTACCTAGTGGTTATCAATTTGACTTATCACCTACTTCTGTAGATTTTACAACAGACCTTACTGTAGTAGCAGAAACATGTTTTAAGAATACAAGTACTGATACACAGTGTGAGTCAGATTATTCAGATGTGATTATAAATTCAGCAGCATGTCCTGCAGTAGTATTAACAGCATTTAGTACTTCAGTTAACTATCAATTTACTTCAACAGCCGGATACACATATATTATAAACATATATTATAATGGTGGTGGAGTTCCTGTTGCTAGTCAAATTATAGCAACACCAGGTGTAATTGTACTACAAAGTATAATGGGATTATTAAGTGAAACTGACTATGACTTTGAATTAGTAGTTGTAAATGGTAAAGGTGAACAGACTCCTTGTCCTAAACAATTATTCACAACATTAGCAAGTGACTGTCAACCTCCTATTAATGCATCAGCAATGTTAACAATATAAGATTATGAGTTGTACAAAATGTAATAGTAAAAGTAGATGTGGTTGTGGTGACAAATCCATAGAGATGCCAAACAGTTACAGTAACTGTCCAGACCCTTGTGACTCTAAAGAGACATGTTCTGAGGTATTTGATATGGCTTGTATATGTTATCAAGGTCCTGATATTATAGAATATAATATTCAACAGGGGGATAGATTAGATGAGATAATGCAGAAAATTCTATTAGGATTAACTAATGGAGCATGCGCAACATTTGGAGATGATACTGATTGTCAGAGTCCTATTAACTTAACAATAGAAAACTTAACAACTAGCACATTAGATTTATCATGGGATACAGTTCCTGCAGCTACTTCTTATAGTGTTGAATATAAAAATGCTTCATCAACTACATGGTTATTAAATCCTGCAGTTACAGCACCAGTTATAAATGATACTATCATAGGATTAACAGCAAATACAGTATATGATATAAGAGTTAATGCAATCTGTCCAACAGGTTCATGTTACTCACTTAATATAAGAATAAAAACAATAGCCTAATAGGCATAAACCAACTTAAAAATATAAGTTATGGCAACAGTAACAGCAACAATTACAGTAGACTTCACAGCAAATTATGCTGGACCACATAGAGTATGTTTTAGAATCCAAGGATCAGGAGATCCTTATGATTGTTCAACAGTAGTAAACTGTGTAGGTGGAGGAACTGCCTGTCAAGCAATTATTAATACTCCAGTTAACACAACAAGTTGTGATGGGACTGTAGTATTTGAAGGATATATCCAAGCAGAATGTGAGGACATCTTATCTACTAATGGTAGATTAGTATGGACAGCTAACTTTGTACCTAATGTAGTTTGTCAAAGAACTGAGTTATTATGTGCAAGAGGTGATATAGATACTGTTATAGGAAATCCTGCAGGACAAGAATATCTGTTAGCTGATACACTTGCTATAGTAAGAAATGGTTCAGATACTGAAACATTAGATGGTACTATATCTATTGCTTCAGTAGGTGATGGTATAATTAATACTATATCTGCTTTAGCAGCAGCAGGTACAGGATATGTAGCTGCAGAAGTATTAACAATAGTAGATGGAGGAGCAACTGGAGCAGGGGCAACAATTACTATTGACACAGTAGGTGGTTCAGGAGAAATTACAGGATATACACTAACAACTAATGGTACTGATTATATTGGACCATTCACTTTCACTGGAGGTTCTGGTGCAGGTGCAGATTTCACTATTACAGATGGTGTGGATTATGATGTATTTGGAAGTATTACAGGAGTAACAATCTCAGTAGGAGGTTTATATGGTATAACACCAACTGTAGTTATAACTACAGGAACAGGGTCAGGAGCAATATTAGAAGTAGGTTTAGATGCATGTCCAGAGATAGTAAATATAGGTACTGATTGTAATTCAGATTTACTTACTATACCGGCAGGTATAGAGGTAGGAGAAAGTTTTGCTTTATGTCTTGATGGAGGAATTACAGGAGTAGTACCAAGTCAATTTGAAACAAGTGAATCAGGATGTTGTATACCAGCTGATACTGTAACACCACCATGTAGAGATTTCCATATTGAAAATTTATCAGGTGGACCAGTTAATATATATGTAACAAGATGTGAAGGTAATGTAGATGTGATTGCAGTAGCAGACTCTACAGATATCACAGTATGTGCAATTATAAATGGAGTATTTGATCCTAACATAGTAGGACTTACTGTAACAGATACAGGAAGTTCATGTATAGTATCTTAAGATAAAAGTTAGATGCGATGTTTGTTGGTTTAAACGCGGCTAGCACAGAGCCCTGGACGTCTATGATATCCAGGGCTTGTTTTTTATAAAAATAAGTCTTACTTTTACCAAACACCAATACTATTTATATGAGTATTAAAAAGAAAAGATTGTTCTATGATATAGAAACAAGCTTCTGTCAAGGACACTTTTGGAGACCTGGTTATAGCCAGAACATCTTACCCCACCAAATCACAGACTATGCTAAAATTATATCTATCCATTGGAAATGGGAAGGTGATTCTAAAGTATATAACTTAGACTGGGGATTAAATAAACAATGTGATAAAAAAATGCTAGAAAAATTCATCCAAGTGATGGATAAAGCAGATGAGATAGTAACTCATAATGGTAAAAGATTTGATACACCTTGGATTAGGACAAGATGTTTATACCATGGAATACCAATGAGACATACTTATAATGAAATAGATACCTATAAGTTATGTAAAAAGTACTTAAACCTTCCTAGTAATTCATTAAAAGAAGTATGTAAATATTATAAACTGGCAGCTAAAGAGGATGCAGGAGGTATAAATACTTGGATAGATGTTATATATAAAAAAGATAGTAAAGCTCTTAAACACCTTCTTTTCTATGGTGATGGAGATATAACAAGTTTAGAAGCAGTCTTTGATAAACTTAAACCTTATATACCAGCAGATATGCAGTACTCAGTACTAACAGGAAGTACTAAGTTTCATTGTCCAGAGTGTGGAGTATTAGGTACACATAATAAAAGATATACTACAAGAGCAGGAACAGTACAACATTACATGCGTTGTAAAGATATAACATGCCACAAAGTATTTAGAGTAAATAATAAAACCTATCAAGATTGGTTGAATCATAAGATGATTAATGGTATAGACTAAGATATAGACTTAAACCTAAGAAGTTTAAGTTTGTACACCTCATTAATTTTTAGTATATTATAAGTAAGGATAGTTTTATGACAACGTTTAAGAAACCAGATTTATCAGCACCAAGATTTAGGGCTAAAACAACTAATATTTTAACCCAAGATTTGTACAAAGCGTTTATTGAAAAGTACCCTAAGCATAAGGATGTAGACTATAATCAGTTTAAAGCAATTATCTCTACCTACAATGGCTCAATACAAGAGTCTGTTGTGAATAATAGAGATGGTGTAAAACTTCCAGAAAGCCTAGGATATCTTTTAGTTGCGAAGTGTGATAAACCTAAGTGTGATAATACAGACTATGTTGCCTCTGCGCAATATGGTAAGAAAGTAAATCATGCTAATTGGGACTCTGATAATTACTTAGCTAAAATTTGTTATACTAACTACTCCCTAAAATATAGATTTAGTGATAGGGAGTTATGGGGTTTTAGTCCTGTTAGACAGTTTAAATCTACTGTGTCAGGAAATTTTCCTAAGTTATATACTAAGTATATACACTTAAGTGAAAATACTAAACTGTCAAAACTCTTCAAAAATGTGTAGATATGACAACAACAATTGGATACACAGTATCAAGAGTAAGAAACAGCATCAAAGCCGTTAAGGAAGATGCCTTTGTTACTGATAGATACTTATGGAGTGTAATAACAAAGTATGCTAAGCTTTTCATTAAGCGCCAAGACAATCAGAATAAACTTCTTAGATTCAAGAGTTTCTGGAAAACACTCCCATGTGTAGAACTTGTTGAAGTAGATAAGATAGAAGCATGCTGCGGTGTGACTTCTGGTTGTACCATCATGCGTACTAAAGATCCATTACCCACACCATTTGAAGGCCCTTTTGGTCCTCTCTTTAGAACAGTATCATCAGTAGATGTATCTCAAGAAGTATATCCTACTGAACCAGGTACATATAGTTCTATGGCTAAAACAAGTACATTCAAGTATAATAAAAGTAAATACTACTGGTGGTTAAATGGATACATGTATTTTCCTAATATAGAATGGGATGGTATAAGGATAGAAGGAGTGTGGGAAGATGATATTAATCAGTTTGCCTGTGATGGTAAATCTGCAGAAGGAGAATGTACTATAAAACAAAATCAAGCAACTAATATACCAGAAGATCTATTTGCAGAAATTGAGCAACAAGTGTTAGCAGAAATACTACCTTCTTCTCAATTGCCTCCTGATGATTCTGATAACAAACAAAATGTATTTAGATAATGGCAGCAAATAACTATAGTATCCAGTATAGAACCTTTAACTCATTGTTTGAAGATGTATCAGTTGACTTTAAAAACTATACTTTAGAAGGATTAATTAATCCTCAAAGTCTAATTAAGATTGCAAGAAAGTGTAATTATGATTTAGGATTTAGAGTATATAGAACTAGACAAGTTATATTAGAAGTAGAAAGAGGTAAAGTAAGACTTCCAGATGATTTTCACATTATCAATTTTGCTATTGTATGTGGAGAAAGTACTGTTACTGAAGCATATCCTCAAGGTACTAATATAGAAGAAAGACTAGTAGTACCTAACTATGTATGTGAACCAGGACAACCTTCTACATGTTCTACTCCAACTCCAGATCCATGTAGTGATCCAATAGATCCATGTGATACATTAGATCCTTGTACAGGTACCTGTTTAACTAAGTGTGGACAAGAATATCAATTAATACAAAAAATTAATACTACTACACGTACATATAAGACTAGCTTTCACTTAACTATAAGTGATGAAAACTATAGATGCGGTAATGATTGTTCAACTAACTTTATACCTACAGGAGTAACAGGATTAGTTTCCAATGGAAAAGGACCCATAAATGAAGCACAAATAGACCAAGGATGGTTATTAACTAACTTTGATTCAGGTAAAGTATACTTAAATTATGTTGGTGATATGATAGATGACCAAGGTAATGTTATGGTGCCAGATCATGAAATGATAAATGAATACTATGAGTATGCTCTAAAGGAGAGAATACTAGAAAACTTACTTATGAATGGTGAGAACGTAGGTGATAGACTTCAATTTATCAATCAAAAACTAAGACTAGCAAGAAACTATGCATTAAGTATAGTTAACACACCTAACTTTGCAGAGCTTAAAAAGATGTGGGAAGTAAATAGAAAAGCACAATATCATAACTATTATAATCAATTTAAAAGCTATTATCCACAATCATATTCTAGATATGGGTATAACAGATAACAATATAAAACCTGGAAATAGAGTGTGTAAAAAATGCACAAATATAAAAGACATTAATGAGTTTGCTTCATGTAAAACATGTAAGTATAATAAAGCACATGTTTGCAAAAAATGTATGAGTAAACATCAACAGAATTATATAAAGAACAATCATAAAGCTAAAGTTAAAAGAGATAAAAGATCAGTAAAGCATAGAGAAGAAAATAGAGATCTTTTTAATCTAACAGTTAGATTAAGTAATTATAAAAAGCTAGGTATAAATATAGACAAAGAAGAATACTTATTATTATATAAACAACAAAAAGGTAAATGTAAAATATGTAAACTCACTCCTAAAGGACATAAAAAAGTCCTTTGCTTAGATCATTGTCATGATACAATGAAAGTTAGAGGGTTACTATGTGATAATTGTAACATGGCTCTTGGTAAATTTAAGGATGATATAACTTTATTAGAGTCTGCTATAAAATATTTAAACAGATAATCATGGCTAAGAAAAAAGGACCTCCAAATACCTCTAGTATAGAGACTAGATCATTCCAGAAAGGAATGGTTAAAGATGTCAATGAATCATTGATGCCTGAAGGCGCATACATAGCTGCAAGAAATGCTGTTAATAATTCTAGATCAGGTGATTTAGGAGTATTAGGTAATGAAGCATCTAATACATTTTGTACTAATGCTACTTACACTATTATAGGTGCTATACACATAGTAGCTGATAGATGGGCTATATTCTCTACAGATGGTACTAATTCAGAGATAGGAGATTTTAATGAAACAAGTTGTGGATATACACCAATAGTTAATGATGTATGTCTTAACTTTCAGAAGTCTAATCTTATAATAGGAGAAGCCAAAGAAAACTTTGATTGTACATGGCAAGTATACTGGGCAGATGGATTGAATCCAGACCGTTCAATGAACTTAGAAAAGCCTGCTTTCATAGAAAACTGTGCTCCAGATCCAGGAGATCCTAGTTGTATATTATGTGTCCCTACTACAGACTTAGATTGTGAAAGACTAAGAATGGCTAGATTAACAAAACAACCTTGCATTAAGTTAGAGGAAGGAGCTAATGGTGGTGAGTTACTTAATGGAACATATCAAGCAGTAGTAGGATATACAGAGAGTGAACAAAGAGTTAGTGATTATTCTATACCATCCAATTTAGTATCAATATTTGATCATACTAATGTTAATGGTTCTTTAGATATAATCATAGAAGATATAGATCAGTCTTATGATGAGTTTGAACTAGTAATTATAGGATTTGTTAATCAACAGCTTGTAGCACGTAGAATGGGTATTTATTCTACACATCAAGCTAGAATTAGTATTGACAGAATAGATCCAGCTTTGCCAGCAGTACCATTACAATTTATTCCTATAGATAGACCTTCTTATGAAAAGTCTGAAGGTATATATAGAAATGGAGAATACTTAATAAGAGTAGCTCCTACTACAAAGTTTAGTTTTAATTATCAACCGCTGGCTAATAAGATTAACACACAATGGGTTAATGTACAATATCCTGCTAATTACTACAGTAAGGGTAATGCCAACCCAGGATACTTAAGAGATGAAGTATACTCATTCTTTATAAGATGGATATATAACACTAATGATAAAACAGAATCTTACCATATACCAGGAAGAGCACCTAACCCAGGTGAAACTAATACTATCCCATCTCCTGCATATGGTACAGGTTTTCAATTTGAAGAAATTAATACAGCAGGTTCTACATTATTTCCACCTTATAGTCTACCTGATGGTGGTCTAGTAATAGGTAAAGGAGATATGGCTTTCTGGCAATCATCAGAAATATATCCTGATAACAACCCAACAGTATGGGATGATTTATGTGGAGAGCCTATTAGACATCATAAGATGCCAGATAGTACAATATCAGGAGCTCTTCATTTTGGATCTGGAGGAACAATCAATGTATTAGGTGTGCAGTTTAACAATATAGCGTTTCCAATAGATAATGCAGGTAATCCTATCCCAGGTATAGTAGGATATGAAATATTAAGAGGATCTAGAGAAGGTAATAAGACAATTGTAGCTAAAGGTCTTCTAAATAATATGGGTGCTTATAACAGAGAAGATAAAAGTGGTATAGCATACTATCAAAATTATCCTTACAATGACTTAAGAACAGATCCTTTTTTAAATGTAACTGGATTTATATCTGGGGATAAAGATAATGGTGGTAATCAACATGCAGGATTAAATGACTTTAGAGATGATAAATTTACTTTCCATTCTCCAGACACAGCATTTAAACATCCTTTTTTATCTTCAAAAGAAATAAGAGTATACGAAACACACAGTGGACCAGTAGATGGAGTATTCAATGAACCATATAAGCATCCTGATCATAAACTTGTAGCAGATTTAGCTTTTGTACTAAGTGCATTAGTAGGATTTGGTATTGCTACCAAAGCTTTAAGAGGTTCGTCTAAAACAACAAGATCATCCGCCTTCAATAGAGACACATTAGAAATACCTTTAGCCGGTAGTTCAACAGGAGGATTTAATGCTATAGGTGCAGCAGCTAATTCACCTGTAGTAGTAGCATATAATAATGCGTTTGTTACAGGAAATAGTGCATTAGAACAAACAGGAGTTAATGATGTAGCATTGTTTACATTAGGAGTTACAGGAGATGACATAGTGAATCCAAATCCAGCATCAAACTTTTTTTCTAATACAGCAGCTTATACAGCTGGTGCAGTACCAGGTGTAAATGTAAATACTACTTTAGAATATAGTTCAACTGGTGAATCTGGTTTACCAGCTCCTTTAAGAATAATACAAGCAATGCCTACCTTCTTAGCTTATTGGTCAGAAAGTACACAAGCATTTATAGATTTGCTTAAAGCTTTTAGTAGAAAACATCAGTATGCATTATCGTATGAATCTCATTGTTTTCATAGTAATAATTCTCATCAAACCAATGTTAGAGTAGGTATCAATGAAGCTAGTTATATAGGTGATAGACTTCAAGAGTTTGGAGGTATAACTATTAATAATTTATATAGAGCTTCATGTGTAGGTTTAATAACTAATTCTTCACTTACTCGTCCACTAGTAACAGATACTTCTAGAAGAACTTTTAAAGGTTCTTTCAGTGGTCCTGTTTCAAGTGATAATGTAGGTAAAAAAATTATCAATGGTACAGCAAGTGCTTATTATGTAGGTCTTAAGTCTAGACTAAGAAATCAATATGGACAAATAGATGGTATTATACAGGTACCTACAGGATCATGTTATAAAGATTGGACAATAGATATTAACAATCCTCCTAATGCTACATCAGAAGTTATATTTGGTGGTGATACTTATATAGGTAGATATACAGAAAAGAATACTTTCTTTTACTTTTTTGATTGGATGTATGATCTTCCAGATCAATTTGAATATGACTATCGTCTAAGAAAGATGATGCCTTATCCTACATACTGGATGGATACTCATGACTTCCAAGTAAATGATTTCTTAACAGGAATCTTTGATGCACTAGCAGGGGTATTTGGTTTAGGTGGTGGTGGTATTCCTATTTTACCAGGTGGATGGCATAATTTTGATACATCAGGTAACTTTACAGGTGTAGGTGGTTTAGCTTCAGCTTTAACTTCTATTCCTCCTAGCTTAAAGCTTATAGTTAAAGAAGCATATATGTATTTATTTAACTCAGGTGTTAGAGATTTTATAGTGGAATCAGAAGTCAACGTAGACTATAGAGATTGGGGAGAAGAAGAAACACAAAGATTCTATGATCCTAGATTACATACTGACTTACAGAACATGTTCAGAAGTGATAGAATTAAATCTGGCAACTTCTTTAAGTATGATTATTCTTTATCTGCATCTAGATATTACCAGGGATACCCTAGTTGGGGTACTACTCAATATAGAAACTATGATCCTTTCGTGGCTGAAACATGTTATTCATACTATCCTAATAGAGTTATATATTCTTTACCTCAGGATAAAGAGTTAAGATATGATAACTGGTTAGCATACTTAGTTAATAATTATAAAGATTTTACTAGCAGAGTAACTTCAATCAAACCTATTGGTATGAATGGAGCCATGATGTTATTTGAGAATGAAGCACCTTCTCTTATACCAGGAGTAGATGTATTACAAACTACTTCAGGAACTAAGATAACTATTGGAGATGGTGGGTTATTTAGTCAACCTTTACAACACTTGGTTAATTCAGATGATTCATATGAATATGGTTCATGTCAAAATAGACTTAGTGTTATAAATACTCCAGCTGGATTATTTTGGATATCTCAGAATCAAGGTAAAATATTTAACTATGTAGGACAGTTAGAAGATATATCTCAACAAGGTATGAAATGGTGGTTTGAAGAATTCTTACCATATAAAATTACACAGAGCTTCCCTAACTTTGAATTAACAGATAATACTGTTATAGGTGTAGGCTGTCAATCTATATATGATAATAGTGATGGAATAGTATACTTTACTAAACGTGACTTTAAGCTTAGACCAGAATTTGAAGGAAGAGTAACCTATATAAGTAATGATGACTTCCAAGTAGATAATGTGGGGTTATTTAAACTAGGTGATCCTAGATACTTTGATAATGCATCATGGACTGTTTCATATGATCCTAAAGCTAAAGCATGGATATCTTTCCATGATTGGCATCCTAACTTTATGTTACCTTCTAAGAATAATTTCTTATCTGTAGCTAATAGGGGTATATGGAAACATAATGATACTCATCATAGCTACTGTAACTTCTATGGTATTAACTATCCATTTGAAGTTGAGTTTGCTACACCTACTGGACAAACAGTTAATACCCTTAAGAGTATTGAATACCAAATGGAAGTATACCAATGGATAAATGATGTAGATAGAAATCATGTATTAGATTTTAACTTTGATAAAGCTGTCATATATAATACAGAACAAATATCTGGTGAATTAAGACTTAACTTAGAAGCTAAGAATAATCCTCAGAATATGCTTACATATCCTAGAGTTAATCCTAGTAGTATAGACATATTATATTCTAAAGTAGAACAGAAATATAGATTCAATCAGTTCTGGGATGTTACTGATGATAGAGGTGAGTTCACTACTGCACGTAGAGCTATGTTTAATACTAATCCTGATGGGTATACCAAAGAGATTAATCCTGTAAATGTTAACTATAATAAAGCACCTACACAACGTAAGAGCTTTAGACATTATCAGTCTAACTTATGGTTAAGAAGAATGGTATCAGGTGTACATAATATGCAGTTAAAATTAGTTAATAGTAAAAATCAATATTCAGCAAGATAATGGCATTAGATAAATTCATATCACAAATGGGATATAGAGATGATTCTCCTTTTAGAGATGAACCTTATTTAGATATCAATACTCCAACTGGACAAATAGATATGTCTCAGACAAGTATACCTTTAATGGCTAATGGAAGATACCTTCCTCCTAATTCAGGTATGCATCAATTTGAACCAGGTACAGTAAGAGAAGAACCAATGCATCAAATGCCAGATGGTTCTTGGATGCCAGGAGAAACACACGGTGAATATGAAGAGTTAGAACTTACTGATGAAGAGGTAGAAGAATATAGAAGAGGTGGATATGTAGTTGAATACCAAGATGGTGGCCAAACATATGAACAGTCTAACCCTTCAGGTAAAACTAGATGGCCTAAACCTAAGATGGAAGGAGTTAAAACCAGACCTATACCTAGACCTAAACAAAATGATTATGAAATAGCTAAAGCAGATTGGGAAAGTAGTAGAGGTTCTTCTAAATTATCATATGATGATTTATTCAAACAACAAGAATATGTATCAGATCCTAGTGGAGATAGACAAGGTTTTTATGATACCATGGTGCAGGACGGAAATGATTGGATTCCTATAAGTGTACCTATGTATAATAAACCATCTCCAGTAAAAGCAGGAGAGATGTCTATTAGTGATAAACATGGTTACAGAACATATACAAGAAAGAAGCAACCAATAGTAGAAAAAATACAACCAAGACCTATTGATACTACTGTTGAACCACAGTTTAAAAGATTTCCTGAAATACCTTCTAGACCTACACCTACTATAACAGGCTATAGTCAATCTTGGAATCCTATACTTAATAAGTGGGAACAACAACCACAATATACTGTTATACCTGAACCAGGTATGTATAAACAACAGGGTGGTGAAGTACAAGAATTAACAGACCAAGAGATAGCTCAAATGAGAGCTCAGGGTTATATTATAGAGGAGTTGTAAACTTCTAAAGTTTAGAAAGTTAACTAAAAAATTAGTATATTTATATATAGTACTATAAGTTATGAAAAAGAAATGCAGAGTATATAAACCGCAGTCAATGCAACAAGGTGGGCAATATGATAATATGATGACTCAAGACTCAATTAGAGATATTCAAAGACAGAATATGTTTCAAGATTTAAGTCAAGAGACTCCTATTGATAGTCAAGCTCTCTATCTTAAAGATGGTCAATATATTCCTGTTAACCAAGAATCAAATAAGAAAAGAGTAAGTCCTAAGTTTATAGACCCTATTGTACTTAATAAACAGAAAGGTGGAGAACCTACTATGACGCAGGATTCTCAGCATGATCCAGTATACTTAGAAAAGACTAACAACTTCATGAACTGGTTACATAACAGTAGTGATGCTGCTCAGGTTAAAAGTCAGCTTAAAGCTGACATGGAAGCTATGGATAATGGTTCATTTTATCAAGTGGGAGGAAACATAGAGCAAAGATCTGGATATGAATCTGGAAACTATGGTCAAAAGGAAGATTCTAATTATGGCATGTATCAACAAGCATATCAAGATAGTAACCCTGACTTCATGGCTAACCTAGGAGAAATAGCTCAGAATGCTATGGGAATGTTTACAGGTAAGAAAGATGCACAACCTATGAATGGTGCAATATATGGAGATACTCCAAATGCTGCACCAGTATCAAGTGGGTTTGGTGCTCAACCAGGAGGATTTGGAGAAGGTACTAAAAAAGGTTTCCAATTAACTAATCCTAACTTCATGCAACAAGGTGGAGGATATCCAGGATATGCCTTAGACTTAATACCTGAAGTAGATACAGAAACAGTAGAGAATGTATTTGGGACTAATTATCAAACAGAACAAGACTATAATCAGCAAGTTAATCCTAATGATATGAAAGAATTTGTACCAGGTGGTCCAGATGATCCATTTCAAGAAGATAAAAAAAGAAATATATTTAGTTCAGATCCTTATAAGAGTAATGCTAGACATCAAAATGAAGCACAAGGTATGATAGCAGGTATGAATGTGTTAACAGGAATTGGTAACTATGCTGATAGACGAAAACAAGAGGAAGAACTTAAGAATAGATTCTCTAATGTGTTTCAAACACATGGTACAGCAGGAGCTGATAGAGGAGATTACTTAGCTAATGCTCCAGGAGTAGGAACAAACTTTAAACCTAATCAAACAACACTGATGGGGTACAATACCAAGATAGCTCAACAAGGTGGACAGTATAATCAAGATGATGAACTAGAATTATCAGAAGCAGAAATCAATAACTTAATAGCACAAGGTTATAACTTAGAATACTTAGATTAAAGACTATGAGAAAAGTTAGAATAAAAGGATTACCACAAGCAAGTCAAGGTGGAAGTACAAGTTCATCAGAAGGATTATCAAGATTCTTTGGTGGAGGTAACACTAGTGACCGTAGTATAAATCAGTTTGGTGAACCAGACTTTGAGGTAAACAAAAGCATTAAAGCTGTAGATCCAGCAAAGGCTAACATAGAAGCTGAAGGTGGAGAATTTGCAGTTGTACCAGGTCAATCAGGTATACCAGAAGCATACAAGATTAATGGACCAAGACATGGTGCCGGAGGAGTACCTTTAAATTTAGCTGAAGATTCTTTTATATTTTCTGACTTTAAGAAGGAGATGAAGATAAAAGACAAAGATATTCTTGCTGAGTTTGGAGCCAGTGTTCCTAAGAAAGGTAAGCCAAAAGGTAAAACACCTGCTGACTTAGCTAAGAAGTTTGACTTAAATGAATACAAAAAGATATTATTAGATCCTAACTCTGACATGCTGGAGCGTGATACAGCAGAAAGAATGATAACTAATTATAATA
>Ga0210003_1000252_pt1 | contig 47520 bp, 48 predicted proteins | sample LantaG_FD_182804 | JGI IMG/M metagenome (GOLD analysis project Ga0210003, IMG submission 182804) | Deep subsurface microbial communities from Baltic Sea to uncover new lineages of life (NeLLi) - Landsort_02402 metaG (SPAdes) (version 2) | ecosystem: Environmental > Aquatic > Marine > Oceanic >... | reverse complement strand
AGGCAAAATATCTCAATGGACAAATGATAGTGGATATACTACTAATGTTGGAGACATCACAGGCGTTACTGCAGGCACAGGTTTAAGCGGTGGTGGTACGTCAGGTACAGTTACCCTAACGAATGCCGCACCAAACGTAAGTACAAACCTTTCCACTACTACTGCTGCGACTACAGTTACAGTTAATAGTTCTGACGGAACAAATGCTTTATTGCCTGCAGCCACGGCTTCTGTTGCGGGTGTAATGACAGGTGTGGACAAGGCTAAATTAGATGGCATCGCTACGGGAGCAACCAACGTAACGAATAACAACCAATTAACTAATGGTGCGGGATACACTACTAACACAGGTACAACAACTGCTTCTAATACTCAGACATTTACAAACAAGTCGGGGAATATATCTCAATGGACAAACGATAGTGGATATACTACTAATGTAGGTGACATCACAGGAGTAACCGCAGGTGCGGGTATTAGCGGTGGCGGAACTTCAGGGACTGTTACTATAACTAACAGTGACAAAGGTTCATCACAAACAATTTTTAAAAAGTTTACTTTTGAAGGTGTTTTAATTGAGGCAGAAAACAATGCTGATAGTATTACTATTAATCCGGGTTCTAATGTAAGTTTTGCGACAGACCCTGCGACTAAAACTGTGACCATTAGTGCTACATCTAATCCGGGTGATATTACGGGAGTAACTGCAGGAACGGGTTTAAGTGGAGGTGGAACTTCAGGAACTGTTACCTTGACCAATGCCGCCCCTAATGTAACCACAAACCTTTCTACTACTACTGCGGCTACCACTGTAACTATCGTTAGTTCAGATGGTACTGATGCTGCTATTCCTGCGGCTACAACAACTGTTGCGGGCGTAATGACAGGTGCTGATAAGGCTAAGTTAGACGGGATTGCAGCAGGTGCAACTAAGGTAACTAACAACAACCAATTAACTAACGGAGCCGGGTATACTACCAATACAGGAACAACAACTGCTTCTAATACTCAGACATTTACAAATAAGAGTGGTGCTATTTCACAGTGGACTAATGACGCAGGTTATCTAACCTCAGCAGGAGACATCACAGGTGTTATTGCAGGCACAGGTCTTAGTGGGGGTGGGACAACGGGCACAGTTACTCTAACGAATGCTGCTCCCAACGTAAGCACCAACCTTACAACAACTACTGCCACTACTACAGTTACAATTAATAGTTCTGATGGAACTAACGCTACTATTCCTGCAGCCACACTAAGTGCTGCAGGTGTTATGACTTCTGCCGATAAAAAGAAGTTAGATGATATTGAAGATGGAGCAACTAACGTAACGAACAACAACCAATTAACTAATGGTGCGGGATACACTACTAACACAGGTACAACAACTGCTTCTAATACTCAAACATTCACTAACAAATCAGGCAAAATATCTCAATGGACAAACGATAGTGGGTATACCACAAATACCGGGGATATTACATCAGTAGGAGTAGGTAATGGTTTAACAGGTGGGGGAACTTCAGGTGCGGTTACTGTTTCTATGTCAGGTACTTATACAGGAAACTTCACTGCAACAGGAAACATTACTGCGTACTCTGACGAGAGACTTAAAACAAACATAGAGACTATTCCTAACGCCTTAGAGAAGGTTAATTCACTTAGAGGTGTTACCTTCGATAAAGACGGAGTACGTGGCTTAGGAGTCATCGCACAAGAGGTAGAGAAGATTTTACCTGAAGTAGTGATAGAGGGTGAAGAATACAAGTCAGTCGCTTACGGGAACATTGTCGGTGTATTAATCGAGGCAATAAAGGAACTGACTAACGAGGTTGAAGAATTGAAAAGAAAATTAAATTAATATGGCAGTACCGGATTCAGGAGCGATAACTATGTTGGGCATTGCTCAAGAAAGAAAGTATGGCTCGTATGGTTTTGGAACTATAAGTTCTCCAATAACAATGTTTGACTTGCTTAACGGTGGGGGTGCTAATGCATTCCCGTCTTTAAATTCTTGCCCACAACCTAATGTGCCTTCATATAGTATGTCAGGATGGTATGGATATAATCAAACCGCATCTTGTGGTGGCGGTTGTACTGATACTTTTTTAGGGTTTGAAGATGCTGATGGCGACCCTTTTGCGGCTTGTTTTTCTAAAAACCCGTTGACTTTTTACACACAATCAGCATTTCCGGTTGCTCCTTGGCAGGATGATTCTCCGGTATTTTCTGTAGATACGTGTTCAGGTCCGGTATCGGTCGGGTGGTACTCAAATGGTGAAGAGGTTGCGTTTTTTGACGGAGGAGCGTGGGAAAATGTGATGCCTTGTGGATGATAAAAAATAATTTGTATATTTGCACTTAAACAATTAAAATCAAATAAAATGGCACAATTAACAGAAGTAGAAAAAGAGAAAATCACATCGTTGATATCTCAGTTCAACAACTTAAAACTCCAACTTGGAGACACTTATCTTAATCAACAAAATCTTTTGAAAAAGATTGAAGAGGTTAAGGCTGAATACGCTTTGGTTGAGCAAGAACTTATGGAGACTTATGGGTCTGATGCGGCTATTAATTTAGAGACAGGAGAAGTCACAGAAAAGCCGGAAGCCCCTGAAATGAAAGTAGAGAAATAAATGGGACAGATAAGCACATATGGCAATGCCTCCACACCTACGATAGATGACAAGGTTATTGGTACAGACATTGAAAATGAAAATGTAACTAAGAACTTTGAAGTCTCTCAAATCCTTTCTTTATTAAATAAAGCAGTTGTTGTATTGCCCATATATGCTGACAATACTTCTGCTTTGGCAGGAGGTCTTATTGTAGGGAATCTATACAGAACGGCAGGAGTAGCCGGAAGTTCAAGCGTTGTGTGCGTTGTCTATTAAGACACCACAAAAATGGATATAAGAAAAATATCTATCGGACCTGATTATAAGTCGGGAGCGATGCATTATATAGTAGGTCAAGAAGTGTTAGGTGGTAACTATGTTATTCACCTAATACGTTTTGATTCCAATATCGAATCAATAAAGATTTGGATTGAGAAGTCAAAGGGGAGTGAGGTTTTTCTTTGGAAAGAATTCACATCTACTATGCCTATATCCATTGAGTACAACATTAATTTCTAACACTATGACCGAGCAAGATTATATAAACATTTCATCAGAGATTGAATCTTTAAAAGCATCAAAGGCTCTTGCTTCTTCGTTTGAAAAGGAGATGGAGATTGCTGACAAGATTCATAACCTTCAAATGAAACTTGATGGTGTTAAGCCACAGGACACGTTTGTTGATTGCATTGGTTGTGGTTCATAAAAAACCATATGAAATCCCCATTTGATTTTATAGTAAGACCATTAGACGGAAAGCGTTATAATAATATTAAAAAGATTGGTAGTATTGATTTGATTGTTAGCACATCTGAAGAAGATGTAAAGGCTGCAAATAGATTTGCCGAGGTTGTTGAAACGCCTATTGGTTACAGTGGTCCAATTAAAATCGGAGACGTATTGCTTGTTCACCACAATGTGTTCAAGTTTTATAATGATATGAAGGGTCGTCAGAGAAGTGGCAGGAGTTACTTTAAAGACGACCTTTTCTTTGTTGATGCCGAGCAGTTTTTTATGCACTATGACGGCACACAATGGAATGCTTATGACAGGTTTTGTTTTATAAAACCCGTTCCTGTTATGGAGTCATACATATATAAACCTTTTAGTGAAGAGCCACTCATTGGAGAGATGAAATATCCTAACGAGTATTTAAAAAGTAAAGGTGTTAAAGAAGGAGATTTAGTTACCTTTCTACCTGAAACTGAATACGAGTTTAATATTGATGGCGAAAAACTATACAGGATGTATGACCATCACATAAGTATGGTGTTGTGAGCAAAGACAAGTGGATTTTTTTTGAAGACAGTTGGAATGAACATAATGAGATTCCAATTAGAAAAGAAAAAAGAATAAGAAATGAATTCAAAAGAAACAAAATTAAAAATAATCGAAGCGGGTCACAGGGCGGTGGAGCAACTAATTAAGGTTGCTAAGGAAGACATTATTAAGCACGACCCCGAAGATGAGTTGTCTGCAGACAGGTTAAAGAATGCTGCGGCAACAAAGAAGTTAGCAATATTCGATGCGTTTGAAATCTTAAATAGAATAGACGCAGAACAAGAAGCAATAGAGTCCTTAGAGAAAGGCGCAAGTAAAACAGACACAAAGCAAGGTTTTGCAGAAAGAAGGTCAAGATAATACCCTGTATAGAGTTTTACATAATTATGTACAACCAACCGTCCTCGCTAATAAAAACAAAGCGAAGAGTTGGACCTATGGCTATGATTTTAAAAATGACCTTATCGTAATATCTAAAGATGGAACCGTTGGTGAAGTTATTGAGATTGAAGGATTAAAAATAGGACTACCAATTGCTCCAAAGGAGTGTCTTCAAAGACACAAAAAAAAAGAGGAGCAGTATTGGGAACGTTTTGAAATCCCAAACGAGTTAAATAAAATTCAAACAATATTTCAATGGAACGAAAAGCCTTCTGAATTCAAAGACAGATGGGTTGACTATATTGAAGAAGAGTTTGATAGAAGAGAGAATGGGGTGTGGTTTATGAATAATGGAACCCCAACATATATAACGGGTTCTCACTATATGTACCTTCAATGGACAAGTATTGATGTGGGATACCCGGATTATCGTGAAGCCAACCGAATACTATACTTACATTGGGAGGCTTGCAAGGCTGACAGTAGAAGTTTTGGGCAGATATATCTAAAGATTAGACGGTCAGGGTTTTCATTTATGTCCTCATCAGAGTGCGTGAATACAGGAACTCTCGCAAAAGATGCGAGGGTTGGTATCTTGTCAAAGACGGGTGCTGATGCTAAGAAGATGTTTACGGACAAGGTGGTTCCAATCAATAGCAGATTGCCATTTTTCTTTAAGCCGATTATGGATGGTATGGATAAACCTAAAACTGAATTGGCGTTTAGGATTCCTGCAGCAAAAATTACAAAAAAGAATATGTACAATGCGGACACTAATGAGTTGTACGGATTAGATACCACTATAGATTGGAAGAACACAGACGACAACAGTTATGACGGTGAGAAGTTATTGTTATTGGTTCACGATGAAAGCGGGAAATGGATTAGACCAAATAACATTCAAAACAATTGGCGAGTAACAAAGACTTGTTTGCGTTTGGGTAGTAGGATTATTGGAAAGTGTATGATGGGTTCTACATCTAATGCATTATCAAAAGGTGGTGACAACTTCAAACAACTATACGAGGATTCTAATGCATTAAAAAGAAACTCTAACGGTCAAACTAAAAGCGGTATGTATTCTCTTTTCATTCCTATGGAATGGAATATGGAAGGATTTATTGACAGGTATGGTATGCCCGTGATGCATAAACCCACCAATAACCCCATAATTGGAGTTGATGGTGGAAATATCTATCAAGGTGCAGTTGACTATTGGGAGAACGAGGTTGAGTCTTTAAAGAACGATGCCGATGCACTTAATGAATTCTATCGTCAGTTTCCTCGCACAACGTCTCACGCCTTCCGTGACGAAAGCAAGATGTCATTGTTTAATCTAACTAAGATATATCAGCAGATAGACTACAATGATTCATTAATAAAAGAACACCATATGACTCGTGGGTCTTTTTCTTGGAAGGATGGTATAAAAGATTCAAAGGTTATTTTTAGTCCAAACAATAACGGAAGGTTTTCGATTGGTTGGAATCCAAAAGCACATCTTCAGAATAATGTAATTATAAGGAATGGTATTAAATACCCGGGCAATGAGCACATAGGTGCATTCGGATGTGACAGTTATGATATTTCGGGTGTTGTTGGCGGTGGGGGTTCTAATGGTTCTCTTCACGGATTAACTACATACCATATGGAAGAAGCACCTGTCAATACTTTTTTCTTAGAATATATTGCTCGTCCTCAAACTGCAGAGATATTTTACGAAGAGGTTCTTATGGCTTGTGTATTTTATGGTATGCCAATTCTAATCGAGAACAACAAACCACGATTGCTTTATCATTTTAAGAATAGAGGCTACCGAGGATTCTGTATGAACAGACCTGATAAAATATATACAAACCTGTCAAAAACAGAAAAAGAACTCGGAGGTATTCCGAATACGAGTGAAGATATTAAACAGGCACACGCTGCTGCGATAGAATCTTATATTGAGAAGTATGTTGGATTAGACTTAGATGGAAGTTATAGAGATGCAGGTGATATGGGTGATATGATTTTTACCCGGACCTTGGAGGATTGGGCAAGGTTTGATATATCAAACAGAACCAAGCACGATGCTTCTATTAGTTCAGGGTTGGCTATTATGGCAACTCAGAAGGCTATGTATTTAGGCGAGAAAAAACAATCAAAAATAAAGATTAACTTTGCAAGGTATAGTAATAAAGGAACAATAAGCGAAATTATTAGATGAAGGATGTTAAGATAAATATCACATCTGCAGGCTTCCCGAGTCAGTTTGTTTCAGACAAAGAAAAGGCTACGGAAGAATTCGGTTTACAGATTGGGCAAGCCATTCAGTATGAGTGGTTTAGAAAAGATGGTAACGGGTGCAGATACTATGGTCAATGGAGAGACTTCCATAGACTTAGATTGTACGCTCGTGGAGAACAATCAGTAGCAAAATATAAAAACGAATTAGCCGTTGATGGAGACCTGTCTTATTTGAATATAGATTGGACTCCCGTCCCTGTTATACCAAAGTTTATTGACATCGTTGTAAATGGAATGTCTGATAGACTTTTCAAAGTAAAGGCATACGCACAAGATGCTATGTCTCAAGAAAAAAGAAGTGCTTATCAAGATATGATTGAAGGACAGATGGTTGCTAAACCAATCCTTCAGACTATTATGGATAAAACAGGAGCCAATCCTTTTGTTACTGAACCTGAAGAACTTCCTAATAATGACGAAGAGTTAGCATTGTATATGCAACTCAACTACAAACCTGCAATTGAAATTGCGGAAGAGACTGCAATCAATACGATTTTTGATGCCAATCATTACGATGATATCAGAAAACAACTTGATTATGATATGACTGTACTTGGTGTTGCTATGGCTAAACACGAATTTCTAAAAGGAGATGGTGTTAAGTTGTCGTATGTAGACCCCGCAAATGTGGTGTATAGTTACACAGAAAGCCCTTACTTCAAAGATTGTTTCTATTGGGGTGAGATTAAGACGGTTCCTATTATTGACTTAAAAAAGATTGACCCATCACTAACTAACGAAGACTTAGAAGAGATATCTAAGTATAGCCAAAGTTGGTGGGATTATTATAATGTAGCACAGTTTTATCAGAATGATATTTTCTATAGAGACACTGCTACGTTGATGTACTTCAACTATAAGACCACAAAAGAAATCGTATATAAAAAGAAGGTTTCTGATTCGGGTAATGTAAAAATGGTAGAGAAGGATGATTCATTCAACCCTCCTGCCGAAATGATGCAAGAAGGAAACTTTGAAAGAGTTTCAAAAACTATTGACGTTTGGTATGAGGGTGTTATGGTTATGGGAACCAACTTCCTTTTAAAATGGGAGATGTCAAAGAATATGGTTCGACCTAAGTCTGCGACACAACACGCTATGCCTAATTACGTAGCCTGTGCTCCAAGAATGTATAAGGGTGTTATAGAATCGTTGACACGGAGAATGATTCCGTTTGCAGACTTAATTCAAATTACGCACTTAAAACTGCAACAAGTTATTTCTCGTGTGGTTCCTGACGGTGTCTTTATTGATGCTGATGGTCTAAACGAGGTGGACCTTGGTACAGGTCAAGCATATAATCCTGAAGACGCATTGAGACTATACTTCCAAACAGGTAGTGTAATCGGCAGAAGTTTTACTCAGGATGGTGACTATAACAATGCAAGGGTTCCAATTACTCAACTAACTGCTAACTCAGGTGCTGCTAAAACACAAATGCTACTCGGAAACTATAACCACTACCTGAATCAAATCAGACAGGTTACAGGTTTGAATGAAGCAAGAGATGCAAGTATGCCTGACCCTAACTCTTTAGTTGGTCTACAGAAGTTGGCTGCGTTAAACTCTAACACTGCTACACGACATATTCTTGATTCAAGTCTGTATATGTATAGAACAATGGCTGAGTGTTTAACTTATAGAGTTGCAGATATTCTTGAGTACTCTGATTTTAGAGAAGAGTTTACTAATCAAATTGGTAAATACAACATTAATATCTTACATAGTATTAATGACCTCTATATTTATGACTTTGGTATTTTTATTGAAGTCGCTCCTGATGAAGAGCAAAGAGCACAACTTGAGCAGAATATTCAAATGGCATTATCCAAGGGAGACATTAATCTCGAAGACGCTATTGATATCAGGGAGATTAAAAATATCAAACTTGCTAATCAATTACTGAAGGCTAAGCGTAAGGCTAAGCAAGACAGAGAAGAGAAAATGCAAATGCAGCAACAAGCAATGCAGCAGCAGGCTCAGGTTCAATCACAACAGATGGCTTCTGAAATGTCTATGCAAAAATCTCAGATGGAACTTCAAGGTAAGATACAATTGAAGCAGGCTGAGATTGCTTTTGATATTGAGAAGATGAAGAATGAGGCTATGCTTAAATCTCAATTAATGCAACAGGAGTTTGATTTGAATATGCAGTTAAAAGGAATTGAGGTTCAAGGGTTAGCGCAAAGAGAAAAGGAGAGAGAGAAAGCCAAGGCAGATAGAATTGGTATTCAAAATACTCAGCAATCCAAATTGATAAACCAAAGGAAAAATAATTTACCTCCTTTGAACTTTGAATCTAATGAAGATAGTTTAGATGGTTTTGATTTTGCGGAATTTAACCCACGATAAACGGTCTAAAACTATAACAATTTTTGATTAACTTTGTAACTTAAATTAAATCTAATATGGAATTTACAGTAAAAGCAGTAGGCGAAGCGAAAGAGAAATCGGTTCAAGAAGTAGAACAAGAACTACTTGAAAAACACGAGTCCTCTTTTAACGAGCCTAAAATAAAAGAAGAAGTAAACCCACAGGTTGATAATTCGCAAGAAGAAGTAAACCTACAGGTTAACAAAGCAGAACCCTCAGAGTTAAGTGAGGAAGACGTTCTTTCATTTATAGGAAAAAAATACGGTAAGCAAATTAATTCCCTTGAGGAGTTAACCCGTGAGAGAGAAGAGTCAGAACCTCTTCCCGAAGACGTGGCTGCTTACTTTAAGTATAAAAAAGAAACAGGAAGAAACATTGAAGACTTTATTAAACTTAATAGAGACCTTGATGAAGTAAATCCTGATAAGTTGCTTCGTGATTATCTTACCGAGACAGAGAAAGGTCTTGACGAGGAGGATATTCAATCTTTAATGGAAGACTATTCATATGACGAAGAGTTAGATGATGAGTCAACTATTAAGAAAGCGAAGTTGGCTAAAAAGAAAATGGTCGCAAAAGCCAAAGAGTATTTTGAATCCCAAAAGGAAAAATACAGAATCCCTGCAGAGTCTGCAGGTAGTTCTATTTCCAAAGAAGATTCAGAAGCCTTGGAGGATTATAGACAATATGTTCAAGAGTCAGTGTCATTAAGTGAGCAACTCCAAAAACGAGAGCAGTGGTTTAAAGACAAGACAGGTGAAGTATTCGGTAGTGAGTTCAAAGGTTTTGAGTTCGCATTAGACGATAAAAAACTTGTTTATGTTCCCGGAGATGGAAAGGAAATGTTAAAAGTGCATCAAGACCCTACAAACTTTACAAAAAAGTTTATTGGTGAAGATGGTCTTCTAACAGACCCTGTTGGTTATCACAAGGCGTTGGCGGTTGCAATGAATCCTGAAAAATTTGCTAAGTTCTTTTATGAGCAAGGCAAGTCGGAGGCGGTTGATGATGTTATGAGAAAGACAAAAAATATTGATATGTCTACTCGTAATGTCCCACAAAACCTCAACACAGGAGGAACAACCATTCGAGCAGTAAGCCAAGACTCAGGTCGAGGTTTACGAATTAAAAGTAACAAAAACTAAAACTAAAAAACTAAAAAAATGGCAGTTCAATCCGTTCCGGGATTTCAGTTGCAGCCGAGTGCACAACAGGTCCCTTTAAAATCAAACTACATTACCAACTTTGATTTCTTGAATCAGTATCTTCCTGATACCTATGAGAAAGAATTCGAGCGTTACGGTAATCGTACAGTTGCATCTTTCCTACGTATGGTAGGAGCAGAGATGCCTTCTAATTCTGACCTTATCAAATGGGCAGAGCAAGGTCGTCTTCATACTAAGTATGTTGATTGTACCACTACAATTCTTGCAGGTTCTGCAGTAGCAACTTTCACTGTTAATGATACCTTGATTCCTGCATTTGTAAATGCTGCTTCAGGTTCTATCGCTATCCGTGTAGGGCAGACGCTTATGATTACCGCTAATGCAGGTGGTGCAAACCACAAAGCAATCGTTACTGCAGTTGATACTGCTCTTAAAACGTTTGACGTAGCGTTCTACGATGCTGCAGGTATCACTAACGCTGCTAATACTGATAAGTGGACAGTATTCATCTATGGTTCTGAATTCAAAAAAGGAACTAATGGAATGGTTGGTTCTTTGGAATCTGACGATGAAATCTTCGAGAACTCTCCTATCATCATCAAAGATAAGTATGCAGTATCAGGTTCTGATATGGCTCAAATCGGATGGGTAGAAGTGACCACTGAGAATGGTGCTTCAGGTTACCTTTGGTATTTGAAGTCTGAGCACGAGACTCGTCTTCGTTTTGATGACTACTTGGAGACTTCTATGATTGAAGCAGTTCCTGCTGAAGCAGGTTCAGGTGCAGCATCTGCAGCCGGAGACGTTGGTAACAAAGGTTCACAAGGTGTCTTCTATGTTGTTAACTTGCGTGGTAACGTATGGGGCGGTGGCTTCCCTGTAACTCTTGCTGACTTCGATACTATTGTATCTCGTTTGGACAAGCAGGGTTCTATTGAAGAAAACGTAATCTTCGTTGACAGAAACTTTAGTTTCTCTATTGATGATATGTTAGCAGAACAAAACTCTTATGGAGCAGGTGGTACTTCTTATGGTCTATTTGAAAACGATAAGGATATGGCTCTTAACTTGGGCTTCACCGGATTCCGTAGAGGTTATGATTTCTACAAGTCTGATTGGAAATACTTGAACGACCCAACTATGCGTGGAGGTCTTCCTTCTGTTGCAGGTTCAGGTAAAGTAAGCGGTTTGTTGGTTCCTGCGGGTTCTACTACTGTATATGACCAAATCCTTGGTAAGAACGCTAAGCGTCCTTTCCTACACGTGCGTTACCGTGCTTCTGAAACTGAAGACAGACGTTACAAAACTTGGATTACAGGTTCTGCAGGTGGTGCTGAAACTTCTGACCTTGACGCAATGGAGGTAAACTTCTTGTCTGAAAGAGCAGTATGTACTTTAGGTGCTAACAACTTCTTCTTGTTCCAAAACTAAGAGGAAAACAAAATCGGGGGGGTGTCTTTGAAGACACTCTCCCTTTTTTTTCTTAATAAATCTAATTCTAATTATATCTAAAAATGAAACAGAAAGTAAACGTAGCAACCGACAAGGTCTACAAACTCGTAAAAGACTCGGCTCCATTGTCTTATATGCTGCCTACACGTCACACATCACAATTTCCATTATTGTATTTTGATGAAGAAGCAGGAGTGAATCGTGCTCTTCGTTATGCACGAAACCAAAAATCACCTTTCGAGGATGAGCAAGATGGTAACGTGGTATTGGAACCAATCATCTTTGAAGATGGGTTCCTTAGTGTTCCAAGAACAAATCCTGTACTCCAACAATTCCTTTTCTACCATCCATCTAATGGTATGGCATTTCAAGAGGTTAACGAGGAACGTGATGCAACTGCTGAAGTCGACAGACTTAATGCTGAGGTTGATGCGTTACTTGCAGCCCGTGACTTGAAAGTAGAACAAGTTGAAATGATTTCACGAGTACTATTTAATAGAGACGTTACTAAGGTTTCGACATCTGAATTGCGTAGAGACATTTTAGTTTATGCTAAGAATCGTCCCGAGGAATTCCTTGATATCGTTAACGACCCTACACTAAAATTGCAAGCAACAGTTTCCTTGCTATTTGAGAAAGGATTTTTAGCCTTTAGAAAAAACCAAAAAGAAGTTTGGTTTAATACAAATACGAACAAGACCAAGATGCTAAATGTCCCTTATGGGGAGGACCCAATGTTTATTGTTTCCTCGTTCCTACAGTCAGACGAAGGCATAGAAAACTATAAGTTACTTGAGAAACTCTTGTAAGTCTAAGACCCCTTCCCAAAAAGAAGGGGTTCTTTTTTTTTATTATCTTTGTAAAAAGGTTTACAGATGATTAACTCAGTTAGAAACACGGTTCTGTCTGTACTGAATAAAAATAATTACGGATATATTTCGCCTTCTGATTTCAATTTATTTGCAAAGCAGGCACAGTTAGATTTATTTGAGACTTATTTCTATCAGTACAATTATCAGATAAATAAAGAAAATGCCCGCCAATCAGGTACGGGCTATGCCGACATTAGAAAGGCAATGGAGGAGTTGATTGAGATATTCTCTGTTTACAATCCATTATCAAGAACTACTGTACCACCAACGGTATCAAATATATACAGTCTTCCATCACCTACAACTACAGGTGATGATTACTATTTATTGAATAAAGTATTAGTGTTCCCTGAAATAGTTACAAGCGGAACAACTACAGGTACTGTAGGTGGTGGTCAAAACATTATAGATTCTAACGCTACATTTATTACTGATGGTGTTTCGGCAGGAGATGTTGTTGGATTTGTTAGCAGTGGAATCACTCAATATGTGACCGTTGTTAGTGTAAACAGTCAGACAAGTATTACGACTACACAAAGTGTTGTGTTTTCGAACCCTTGGAATGCAATCGGAATTGCTTATGTAATCTACGATTCAAAACAAGAAGAGGCTGAGAAGGTATCTCATAGTAAAATAACTATGCTAAACAACTCGCTTTTAACTAAACCGAATTTAACCTTCCCTGCTTATACGCAAGAAGGTAATACGTTGTTTGCTTACCCTAATACCATTACCAATGTAGGGCAGGTATCATCTCAGTACATCAGGTATCCAAAAGACCCTAAGTGGACATTCATTACTTTGGTTAGTGGAGAACCTGCATTTGACCAATCACAACCTGATTATCAGGATTTTGAATTGCCACTTGATTGTGAATCTGATTTGATTAATAAGATACTTCAGTACGCAGGTATGTCTATACGTGAGATTGCTGCGGTTCAGTTTGGACAGGGTCTTGAACAAATGGATAACCAACAACAACAATAATAGGCAATGGCATATATATCTCAATATCAGTATTACGAAAACGGAGGGAATCCCCCTCAAGACGCTAATTGGGGTTCGTACCAATATGTATCTCTATACGACATCGTTAACAATTTTATGTTAATGTATGCGGGAAATCATAGTCTAATCAATAACGAAGAAAGGTTTAAGGTTTTGTTTCACGCAAAACGTGCTATTCAAGAACTAAACTATGATGCGTTTAAAGAGATTAAAGTTTTAGAACTTAGTGTGGATGACCAACTAAGATATATCCTTCCCTCAGACTACGTCAATTGGGTTCGTATATCTATACAAAGAGATGGCATACTATACCCTTTAAGTGAAAACATTCAAACCAATTGGTCTTCTGCTTATCTTCAAGATAATACAGGGCAGATTTTGTTTGACCAAGACGGAAACGCTTTGTCTCCTCAATACTCTGAATTAGACTACAGAAGAATATTTTCTATACAACCAACCATCTATCTAAATTCCCTATCTCCTTTCAACGGAAGTATGGGGTATAATGATGATGGGAATTGGTATTTTACAAGAGGTGTAGGGGCGAGGTTTGGTTTAAATACCGAAACCGCAAACGCAAATCCTACGTTTAAGATTAATTCAAAGGGCGGAGTAATTAATTTTAGTTCAGGAATACAAAATGAATTGGTAGTTCTTGAATATGTGTCGGACGGTATGGAAAACGGCAATGACAGTTACGTAACTGTCAACAAACTATTTGAAGACTATGTTTACGCAGCCATTGAATTTGCTATTTTAAACTCTAAGTTCGGAGTACAAGAGTACGTTGTTAATAGAGCAAGAAAGAGAAAATCCGCTTTGCTTAGGAACGCAAAGATTAGGATTAGTAATATTCATCCGGGAAGATTGTTGATGAATCTGAGAGGACAAAACAAGTGGCTCAAGTAATATGGCAAACCTGACAAGAAATTTTATCGCAGGCAGGATGAATAAAACCGTTGATGAACGGATTATTCCCAATGGTGAGTACATTGATGCTCTTAACATTCGTATGGGTTCCACAGAGAACTCTGAGGTTGGTGTTATTGAAAACGCAAAAGGAAACATTCCTTTAACCACTCTATCTTACAATGGTGTTCCTTTAAGTAGCAATGCCAAATGTATTGGAGCGTTTGAAGACGGCTCAGAGGAAACTATTTATTGGTTTGTACACGATGACAACTACCCAACTTCTCCTACAGGAAAGATAGATTTAGTGGTTTCGTATGACGACAACTCTAATACGACTACATACCATTTGATTAGCATCAGAGAAGGTGCTACCGCAAATACCACCCTGAATTTTGATTACGAGTATTTAATCACGGGGGTGAATAAAAAAGAAGATTTATTGTTTTGGACTGACAATTACAATCAGCCAAGATTTATTAATGTAACAAGAAACTATCCTAATCCTGCGGCAAACGCTGACGGGTTTAGTGCTGAGTCTATTCTTGTTATTAAGCAGCCTCCTTTGGCTGCTCCTAACGTGACTCCAACCCCTACCTCTTCTCAAGATGATTTTTTAGAGGAAAGATTTATTTGCTTTGCTTACAGATATAGATACGCTGATGGTGAATACTCAGCAACTTCTCAGTGGAGTAAACCTGCTTTCTTGCCAAACACTTTTAGATACGATTTTTCAACTGCACTAAATAGTGGTATGATAGGGTCTGCAAATATGGCAGTGGTGTCTTATAACTCAGGCGGACCACTTGTAAAATCTGTAGAGTTGTTGTTTAAGGAAATGGAATTCCCTACCATTAGAGTTATTGAAAAAATAAACAAGTCTAATCAGGGTCTTGCAGACAATACCAATTACACATATGAATTTCAGAATAGCCAAATCTTTACGATTCTTGCAGACACTGAAATATTAAGACTATACGACAACGTACCACGACTTGCTAAAGCCCAAACAATGATGGGTAATAGACTTATGTTTGGAAACTATGTAGATGGATACGATATGGAAGACTTAGCAGGTAGTCCTGTGAGGTTAGAATATAGTATTGCTGCACAGTCAACTGACGTGGGTGCTACCGATTTGGAAAGTAGACTTGATAGTGGAACATACTCTTTTGGTGGAAGCAATACAATCGCACAGGCAGTAAGTTATGTTGACTTTACAGATGTAGACTTAGTTGCAGGTGCATTGTTAACTATAGACATTAGGTATTCGTATACTGCCTATAGTGGAGATACACCATATCCTACAGACGAACAGGCAGCGACTACCATTTCATTTACATACGTACTTCAGCAGCCATTTAATAGTGTTTACGACCTATCAATTGATACTGATTTCTTAGAGAAAATTGGAACTGCACTTCCTTCGGGAACTATTGAGACTGTAGCAAATTCTTGTAGCGGGACAACATTTACGGATGTGTTTAACTGTTCTGTTGAACAAACTCTTGAGGCTCCGGGAAGTATTACCCTTTATAAATATGAGAGTGGTATCTCTGCAGCAGGTCAGCCTATAAATGTTATTTCATCTCCGGCTTCAAGTGAGATAGGGTTTCAGTTTCCAACGATGAGGTATGTAGATGACCCTACGTTTGCAACTATTACTCAAAACGTATACGCCTACTATAAGATTGAAGCCAATGAAGTAACATACGCAGAGATTGGAAACCCAACAAGTTTGCATAGTAACCGTGGGTATGAGGTTGGTATCGTATATATGGATGAATTTAACAGAGCGTCAACTTCTTTAGTTAGTCCATTTAACTCTCTACATATTCCTTGTGGTAACTCAGAACTCCAAAATAAAATTCAGGTAACTATACCAACAGGACAACGAGCACCTTATTGGGCAAAGAAATATAAGTTCTGTGTTAAAGCAGACAAAGACACATACGAAACTGTATACTCAAGTTTCTTTTTTAGAGACCCAACATCAGGTGCTGATTTCTTTTTGTTAGATGGACAAAACTCTCAGAAGGTTGAGGTCGGTGATGAGTTAATCGTTAAGGCTGACACATCAGGACCAAGCACTAATTGTGTTTATACAACTGTATTGGAAAAAGAAGCACAACCTGCAAAATTCTTAGACCCTGCTCCTGTCGATGACCAAGGAAACGACATTGCAGTTCCTCAAGGAGTTTATATGAAACTCAGAGCAAACAACTTTAGCACAACTACTGATATTGGTGACGGTCTTCCTCAAACTTGGACACAGGGAGAGAAGAAAAACAACTCTAAAGACTCTACAAATTGTGCTCCTATTAATTATCAAGTAAACGTTGAAAACCCCATAAGCCCGGGGACATATACTGACCTTCCTATTCCTGCAGGTAGTCGTATTTTAATTAAATATGAAAGTTATAGAATAGGTCGTTCTTGTAGTTTAGAAAAGAGACTGTATAGATATGAGAATAACTTTACATCTTCTCAAAACTATACGAGTTTTTATGAGTGGTGGATTGGAGATAACGTAGCGGGAACGCTTAACGCTTCTTTTGTTCAAAGAGAATCTGAGTGTGGTCAAGGAGAACCCGAGGCTACTTTTTATCCGGGGATTGTAACCTCGGCTACATTACCGTGTACTCTTGGTGTCGAAATTCAATTTGTTCAAGCCTCTGCTACGTCAAAACAATATTTAAGATACAGTGGTATCAAAGGCTACTCAGGAAGAAGAGCAAGAACTAATAATAAATTAGAGGTTGTTATTCAGCGTAGCAATAGTCTTGTTGTGTTTGAAACAAAACCACTTGATGCTGCTCCTAATTTATGGTATGAGTCTTCTGAGGTTTATGATATCAACGCACAAGGTGAGCACCAAGGTAACGTTCAAAACCAAGTTACTGCGTCTAACACTCCTGCAATTATTCTTACTGACTTTTACAACTGTTATTCATTTGGTAATGGTGTAGAAAGTTATAAGGTTCAGGATGCTATTGACGGAAAGAAACTGCAACTTGGCAACAGAGCATTTATCACTACTACTACAGAGTACAGAGAAAGCAGAAGGTTTGCTGATATTACTTACAGTGGTGTATACAACGAAGAGTCAAACATCAATAAACTTAACGAGTTCAATCTTGGGCTTTTAAACTTTAAGTCTTGTGAGCAGTCTTTTGGACCAATCCAAAGATTAGTGTCAAGACAACGAGATATTTTGAACCTACAGGAGGATAGAATTTCTTACGTTCTAACGGACGTAAATCTTTTATCTGATGCTGCGGGTGGTCAAGGAGTAGTTGTGTCAATACCGAAGGTCTTAGGGACTCAGGTGGCACGTGCGGAAGAGTTTGGTATCTCAAACAATCCTGAAAGTTTTGTTCAATGGGGTCCCGATAAATACTTTACTGACGCTAAGCGTGGTGCGGTGATTCAATTAAAAGGACAGGAAGCGGAAAACTTAACTGCTATTTCTCAGCAAGGTATGAGAACTTGGTTTAGGGATTTGTTTAACACCTCGTTTAATACCCAAAAAATTGGAGGGTACGACCCATATATGAATGAGTATGTACTCACAAGTAATGATACCCTTTTACCCGCACCCGTTGTGTGTGATGAGTGTGGTATCACTACGTCTATTCAGGTTGGAGAAAGAAGTGGCTACACTAATTGCTACGAACTTGGAGACTTGGTTGGGGATGTCCAAGTAGATTTTATAGTTACGGCAGTAACGGGAACGTTTACTGTTTCCGCTACTTACAACGGTAACACCACAGTGGTTGGACCAACGAGCACAAGTGGTTCTCTTACGTTTGCTAAAAACGTTGTTAATATTGATACGGCAGTTATAGAGATTAATACCACAGGTTCTGTTTCATTAGACCTGACTGTAAATTGTCCTGCTGCAGAATCAATCACAATATTCTTAGTGACGGTAACAAGTGCTAACGAGGCAGGGCTGTTTACCACTAACCAATACAGATGGAATGATGGGGCTTTCTTGTCTCCTCTTCACACTCAAGGAATAGAGTTTCAATCAGGCGGAGGTGTCAATCCTATTGTGTCTCAATATCAATCTATAACAGGTCTTCAGGGAGGTGGTGTAATACCATCTAACAATGCGACTGTTACGATGTTCAACAACACTATTGTTCCTGATGATTTTGTATTTGAAATTGGAAGTGACGAGTTTAGATATTTAAGAACCAATACTCTTTATCAAAACAACACCGTAGACATTCAGGGGTTGTTGGCTGCGTCAACTATGGCTACACCAATTAACCCACCTGTAAACGGAAACACTGCTTTTTACGCACAGTTCCCTATGCCTTCCACAGGTCAATACTTGTATTTGGTTTGGGATTACAGAAACAGTACGCCTATTGATTTGTGTTACGATACAGATTCCCCAACAATTGCTTGTTGTGATTGCGAAGGAGGGGGCGGTGTTCCAATCCCGTCCACGTATGTTATTCGTGACTGCGGTACAGGGTTTGATTACGTGGCTGATATTGGGTCTTACTCCTTTAATGTTGGGGATGTGATTCATTATAAGGTGGGAATCAGTGGAGGTTATGGTGTTACGCTTTGTGCTACCATTCAATCTGCAGGTCAAACAACTGCTAACGCAAGTATTCAAGATGCAGGTACATATAACTGTAATAATCAGGAAGACTGCTTCCAATGTTATGAGTATCAAGTATCAACGTATAGTCCTTCCGGTATAGGATATAGTTATATTGATTGTGACGGTCTTGAAGCAGGAGGTGCTATTGGCGGAGCAAGTGGATATGACTCGGATACATTCTGTGCTAAACGAGGAAGTGTAAATGCATCAGGATTAACACTAATCGAATATGGACCTTGTTCACTATAAATAAAATATAATAAAATGCCACAAACATATTACATAGACGGGTCAACACTACTCAACTCTACGGCAGTTTACACTGACGCAGGGTTGACTACCTGTGCACCTGACGGATTTTACTCTGACGGAATAAATTCAAGAGAATTGGTAGGGTGTATATTGCTTCCTGCTCAGGCTTGCGGTAGTTGTGCCACTCCTTGCGGGAAGCCTATTGCAGCAAGTGGAGGTCAAGGAATCTATAAGGTTGATTTAGATGCGGGGAACTCTATTGGTGCTATGATTGTAACATTCAATCCTGCAAGCGTTCCCGATGGAATAAGAGTACTTTATAACGGTGGCGTTTACAATCAACTAAGTTCTCCTGTTGATGGATACCACGCAAGTACAGACCCTAACGGATACACATATGTTGGAGCGACTACTTCTGATTGTGGAATATCAGGAACTACATATCCTGCACTTGTAGAATATGTTTATAATGGTGCTTCATTTGTTGCTTCAGGGAATACGGTATCTGTTTTTGTCGCTGCGGGTGATGTCTCTTTGGGGGCAGCACCGGGCGATTGCGTTATGGTGATACCTAAGATAAGTGCAACTCCAAGTTTAATTCAAGTTGAAGCGGTTGGTCCTTGTAGTGGTACTGCTTGGAGTTTAAATATCGCTTGTCCTGTAGCACTAACAGGTTACAGTTCAACAACCCGACATCCTGCTTGCACCGAAGCGTGTGGACATCCCTTAACTGAAACATATTACAATGCTCCTGTAACAGGAACTGCAGGCTCACCTGCTTTGTATGATTGGGTATTTAGTGATGCTAATGGTCAGTTTATTTTAACTGATGGTTTTTATGGATTTACAGGAGGTAAGTGTATGACTGTTCAAAACGGAATTATAGTGGCAATAAGCACTTGCAGCAGCCCCCCTCCGCCTACTGAATACATTTACTTGTCTACAGTTAGAAGTTTATGTTATGATTTCTGTGAGGGAACAAACTACACTATTGTTACTCAGAAAACCACAGTACAGAACCATAGTTATGCAAATATTACTCTTGGAGATAATATTTTTGGGTCTGTTATTGTTGATGGATTCTATGCTTATGCGGGTTCACAAACAGACACCGCAACGGGAGTATATAGAATTATGCAGGTCGAAAACAATGAGGTTATGAGTATATTATTGTGTGGAGCCGGGCAATGTGTGCCGTTGTAAAAAAGCGTGTCTTTGAAGAAACTAATAAAAATATAATATGCCAAACTATACATTAACATACGATGAAGGAGTTCAGGGATTTCCGTCCTTTTACTCTTACTATCCCGATTTTATGATTGGGATGAACAACTACTTCTATACATTCAACGGAGGTAACCTTTACCGTCATAATGTAAACGAGAGTAGAAACAACTTCTATGGTGTACAGTATACATCGAAAGTTCAGAGTGTATTTAACGACTTGCCATTAGAGAACAAGTTATTTAAAACGTTGAACTTAGAAGGAGACCACTCTTGGGAGGCGTATATGCGTACAGATATTCAAAACTCGGGATACATTGATGATGCTTGGTTTGAAAAGAAGGAGGGGTCTTGGTTTGCTTTTGTAAGGAACTTAGGCAACGTTCCTGCGGGAACAGGAGAATATGCTTTGCGTTCATTAAATGGTATTGGTAGAAGTTCTGTTGTTACAATTGGGGCGGGTATAGCCACTATTGATTTTCCATTAACTGTAAACGTAGGTCACATATTAAGCGTTGGAGATATGTTCTACTTTGCGTTACCTCCCGCATATAGCAGTCCGCAACTTGCAGGACAGGTTACGCAAGTGAACATTAATCTAAGAGCAGGAGTTAATCAGGTCGTAATAAACACGGTGGGTTCTACCTTTATACCTGCTATTGTTCCTCCTCCTGTAACAATTCCAATTCCTATACAGGATGCTTACTTTTTGTATATCAAGAACGCCATTTCTGAGTCTCACGGAGTGCTTGGTCACTACTGTGTTTTTGATATTGAAAACGGCAATACTAATAAAACAGAACTGTTTGCAGTTGAGTCGGAAGTAATGAAATCCTTCCCATAAAATTATTATCTTTGTATAATGTATGAGTATATTAAGTTTATTTAAGAAAAAGCAAAAGTCTGCTGAACATTTTCTCGAGTTAATTGATGTTAACCGGGGACTTCTATGGGAGGCAATTGCTGATTTTAAAGAGAACTTACAAGCCATTAACGGGACCGTGACTCATCATACTGATGAGATGCAAGAAGTGTTCCCTGTAACACACCACCTAAAAGATGGTTTATATACACGGGAATTATTTATGCCAAAGGATTCATTAGTGGTAAGTTTTATACACTTGACAAATCATCCTTCGTTTTTTATGAAGGGCGAGATGTCCATACTGATGGATAACGGAGAGATAAAAAGAATCAAAGCACCTATGGTAGTACAAACGGAAGTGGGAACACAAAGAGTTGCATATATGCACGAGGACTGTGTTTGGGCTTGCGTCTATAGGACTGATAAAAAAACAGTAGAAGAGGCAGAGAAAGATGTTTACACAGAGAACTATATGGATTTGCCTAAACACATTATTTTAAATAAACAATTACTATGTCAGGATTAATAGTAGGCATTGCAGGTCTTGCGATTTCAGCAGGAACAACGGCTACCTCCTTTATACAGGCGGGCAAATCAAAAAGAAAGCAACAGGAATACGAGGCTGAAGCAGATAAGGCTATGGCTGAGGCACGCAGACAATTGCAGGTTAATTATGCCAAGCAGATGTCCATTAAAAAAGAACCGTATGCTCAAGAGCGTTTGGCTATGCTTAGTCAAGGTCAGCAGGTTGTTAATGCAGCCTCTGAAAGTGACAGGGGCGCAGCGTCTGCAGCAGGACAGGTTTTAATGGGACAACAAGTACAACAGGCAGATATCACAAATCGTCAAGTAACTGACCTTCAGAATATAGAGAACGCAATCTTAGAAGAAGAGTCTCGTTTGAGAGATATCAATGTCGACTTGGATATGCAAGAGGTTGAAGGACAAATGGCAGCAGCAGCAGATATGAGAACACAGGCTGCACAACAGACACAACAAGGAATTCAAGGAATCGCAAACACTGCTCAGGCAGGACTTAGTATGATTCCATTATACTCACAAAATACGGCAGCACAAAAGCAGGCTCTCGGTGGTGTTAACTTGTCTTCAGACCAATTTCAACAAATTGGAAACGTTGGTGGTGATGCAGGGAGCAAGATTATGGGTGCTGCAGGAACAGATGGGTTTACAAATCTTGATTTAGGTGCGGTTGGAGACTTAACGAATAAACAGTTTAGACAATTCAAAAGAGAGTTGACACCACAACAACGTCAAATGTTATTTCAGAACCCTCAGTATACTGCCAATTATCAAAATGTATTTAATCCAATAATCAGATAAGATGGCAACAAAAGTTGGATACATAAGACAAGACCCTACTGAAGCAATTAATTGGGCTGAAGTAGGCGCAAACTTTTCGGGCATTCTAAAAGAAGAGGCTCGTGTAAGAGAGGAAAAAAAGGCAGAGATAGATAGAGCAACTCGTGAAATGGAACGAGTGCTCAAGGATTCTCCTATGGGGGATTCCAAGAATATGAATGAGTGGTCTTTGAAGTACGCTTCTGACGCTCAACAACAATTGCTAATGGTTAATACGCTTTTAAAAAGCGGTCAATTAAAACCAAAAGACTATACTGTTATTCGTCAGAACTTGGCTGACGGTACAGACCAAGCATTTACATTGGTTCAGGAATACCAAAATGAATACTCCGACAAGATGGCTCGAATGAAGGCTAAGTTTGGAGATGTTGGTCCTGATGGTAAACCTATCGTTCCGTCTCAAGAATTAGAACAGTTCCTTATGGGTACTGCTGAAGGGTTTGGAAACTTTAATGCATCTGAACTTGTTATTAATCCAACATCAGGGAATGTGATGGTTGGATTCCGTAATGAGAACGGAGAAATTGAATCTGACCCAAACAAGTTAGTTGGTATCAATAACCTACGAAACAGAATAAAAGGGAAGTTTGACCTGTATGATATGCAGGGGGCAATCACAAAAGCCAAGGCAGAAACCTTTGGACAGTTTCAACAGATTGATGCTAAGTTAGGAACGCTATATCAAAAAGGATTGATTGCCACTATCAGTGGTCCTGCTTTTAGAAGCGAATCAAATATTGCTGATATGGTATCAAAGGGATATATTACTGCAGAGGAAGGCAAGTTGATTGGTATGCAAGCCAAGACTGAGGACCTTTGGGCAGAAAGCCAATTATCAAACACTTATAATGTTACGTCTTTATTGACAAATAATTTAGGTGGTATGGCTCCTAACGGTCAGCCATATAAATTCACATTTAAAGCGGATGAAGAGGACGATAACACCATTCTACTACAACAGGTAGATGGCGCAGTCGTTCCTAACTTTGATAGTGAAGTAGGTAAGGTACATAAGCAAACTGCTAAAGACGGACTACTTGCGGCAACAAGAGGAGCATTGGATGTTACGGTTGCAGGTCAAGCGATTAGTGGCGCAACACCACCGCAACAACAACAATGGCAAGCAGCGAGAGGAGATGAGAAGAAGAAAGAAGTAAGTATGGTGGGTACTTGGGGTCAGTTGTACAACGGAACTCCTGAACAAGTAGAGTCTGCAGCAAACACCTTATTGGGAACTGAGTTATCTAAGAAACAAGGTGTCAGTTCAATTGACACAAAATCAAAACCGGGATATGTTATTATTACATACGATGGTACAGGCACTATTAAACCAAGCACAAGAGAGATACCTATGGTGCGTGATGATGGAAATGGGAAAATGGTCCCTATACCTTTTGAGGAATTTGCTCAATCAGGAAATGAAATACACGGTGTTGACGATGTAAAAGAAGCAGTTAAAGCATCAGGTAGTGATGGTAAAAGACCTTACAATGGAGGTATAGGCGCAGTTTCACAACGAGACGGGGCTGCTGATTATTCTGCACCATTCGCTAACTATTTAGATAAGTTTGCTCCGGCAGGAACAGATGGTGGTGGTTATAAAAAGGCTGATTCGGATAAGATTAACCTTTACTATGGACCTGATATAGTAATTCCTCAAATACAGAAAGCATTCCCTGAATTAGGATTAGTTGTTACGAAGTATGACAATAAAAGAATCCAAGTGAAAATACCCGGCTCAAAAACTTCTCCTTTAATATTAGAGGTAGACCTTTATCTAAATGCAAATCAAGGAAAGGCTATATCTGACCTTATGGATTATATTCAAGATAATACTCCGAAGTCTAAAGTTGATGCACTTGGAAAACAATTAAAATGGAAAAGCACAACAAGTTCAAGCGGGGGTCAAGGTAGCGGTGCGGCTTCTAAATTTTAACACTGACAATTAAAAGTATATGAACGAAGAAGCAATAAAATTAGCATACGATTTATTTGTCGCTGATGGATACACAAAAAGTATTGATGAGTTTAAAAAGTTAATGCGTGAAAATCCGAACGGAAGAGAAGTAGCGTATAATTTATTTGTTAATGATGGGTATAAAAAATCTATAGATGATTTTTCTGCTTTAATGGGAGCCACTGAATCTTTGGGTGTAACCCCGGGAGCAGAATTTCCTGTAAAAAAAAAAGAAGATGGGATATCGTCATCTTTGGATACCACATTACAATCAAACTATCAGCAGCCGACTGAAGAAGATTATTTCACAGGAGGATTTGGTGATTTCCTAAGAGGTATGGATGCAGTGATTCCTCTTGGAATCGGTGACTTTATTGATGACTTATCACGCTCTGTAGCGAGTGGATATCGCCAAGGTCAGTTATCTGAAAACGCATCTGACTTATTGTTGCGTGGTTCTATGGCTACTGATGAAGACCTTCAAAGTTTTATTGCCGCAAATAAAGATGCTCAAATGTTAGGTCCATCAGATGAGATGATGGACTATCAGAAGACTTACGAAGAGAACGGCAAAGGAATCTTAGGCGTAATATTAGGCATTGCTAAAAACCCAACAGTCATTCCTGAACTTATACTTAGTTCAATGACGGGTATGGCTACAAACACAGATGCATTAGCAGCAGGTGGGGCAGCCATTGCGACAGGCGCAGGATATGGAGCAGCAGCAGGTGCGGTAGCAGGTGGTGTTGGAGCAGCCCCGGGTGCTTTAGCAGGTGCGGCAGCCGCAATTCCTTATGCATTCGCAGCAGCAGGAACTGCAGTTGAAATGGGTGCAACATTTGCTGAACTTTTACAAGAAGAAATAGGAGACGAAGAACTAACTGCTGAGAATATCCGAGAGGTTCTTAACAACGAAGAGAAATACACGAGGATTAGAAACAAAGCGTTGGCTCGTGGTATAACTATCGGTGCTATTGATGCCTTAACCGGGAAAATTGGTGGAAAGGTTGCGGGTAGCATTGTCACCAAGGGTGGTAAGCAAGCAGCAAAAGAAGCCACTAAAACAACTGTTGCTAAGTCTGTAGCCGCAGCATCAGGTATTGAGGCAGTGGGTGGCTCTGTTGGAGAGGCTACTGCAAGAGGGGTAATTGGTCAAGATATGGACGTATCAGAGATTGCTCTTGAAGGTATTGCAGAACTTCCCGGTGGTGTGAAAGATTTTGTTTCAGCGAGATTCAGTAGTCCAAAGTACAAGGTAAATGGAAGCAATGTAGACGCTGCATTTATTGACAACCTTATTGAAACGATGACGCTTGAAGAAATTCAGGCGACTAAAATACAGATTGATAACGACTATGATGGAAGAGGCGGAAGACTTCAAGATAGAATTGTAGAGTTGTCCATTAAAGATGAGTTGATAAAAGCAAACCCCGAACTAAATAATGCTACACTAAACGAGTTGACTAAACTTCAAATAGAGTTAGATAAGTTAGAGGGAAATAAAACTGAGGTTGGAAAGGCAAAGGCTGCAGACCTCAGAGAAAAAATTAAAGACCTTCAGGAAAACCAACTTGAAGAAGAGGTGGTGGCTGAGGTTGAAGAAGCCGTGGTGTCAGGAGTCCCTGAGTTTAACGCACAAGAAGAGTTCGACCTTCTTGAGGACGAAGAGAAGGCATCCTACTTAGAGGCAGCAGATGGAGACCAAGAGGTTGCAATACAATCTTTTGCTGACGATGTGGCTTCATTGGAGCAAGACTTAGAATCTGAAAGCAGATTTAGTTTGACTGAAGAAGAAGATGGATTAGTTCAGGCAGATGAGCAGGATGTAAATGCCATTGCAGAGGAAATGAATTTAATGGATGCTGATGAGGTAAACTTTGTTGCTCCTGAAGGCGAGACAGTTGTTGTTAACCCAATAGAGGAAAGTAATTCTTTAGAGACATTAACTGATGAGGACGTAAGAGAGTTAGGATTCGAAAGCACCGATGAAATGGTACAACCATTAGAGTCTTTTGAAGGTATACCAATGATTACAGGTATTAGTGACATTGCTGCAGGGGGAACTATTTCTGATGCAACAGGTCAGCCTATGAATGCTAAGGGTGGTGTTATGTTTAATGCATTGGCTAAGGTTAAGGCTGCTTGGGCAGGTGTAGAGCGTGCAAAGTCAGAGACTCAATATAAAAAAGCAGTAGAACTATACAATAAAAACAAAGGTTTATTTAAAAGACTTTGGGAGGAAGGAAGAATCCCTAACGGTCACGTACCTATGGCGATTGTCCGTATGTCTGATGACGCAGTAAACTCTAACGAGATTGTATTTAGATACTTATCTCCTGAAGTAAAGGCTCAGCCCGAGGCAAATCAAAAGGCAGCGTTAAATGATGTCGTATCCAATCTACAAAATAAAAAGGCTCCACAAAATAAACGCCTATTAGATTTCATAGCAAAGAAAGACATCTCCACATTGGGGCAGTTGCTTGACGCTATTGTTCAGGATGCAAATCTTCGTGCAAAAGGCGATGTTAAAAGCACACTTACATTAGACGAAAGAGCAGCAATGTTCTCAGAATTATCCACTGCTCCGGGTGTAAAGACTCCTAACAAGGCGTACTTAAAATCACTTTATGAAGGTGCGCCTAAAAATAACTCAACACTTTTTACTGCTGACAATATTTACAACGCCATTGGAGAACCTTCAATGATGAAGACTAAGAAGGGAGACATTGTTTCTATCGTTGGTATTGATGTAATAAATGGAGGAGTGATTGATATCGACCACCAAAACTATGGTACAGGACCAAAGGGTAGATTAATTGCCTTAGTGAAAAATCCAACTAATGGTATAAATGTGTTTCCCACTTGGAGGGCTAAAGCAAGCAGGGTATTTAAACCGAATAAAGCGGGCAAACGACCAAGTGATTTACAAGTTGCGGGTCAGACTATGGGTACTGCTGCATCAGACTTGGCGTTCCAAGGAGATAGACCAACTACAGTGATGACAGACCTTCAAATCTTGTTAGGCAAGTTGAAGTTTGCATTCCCTGATGTTGCCGTTGCAACCTCTATTGAAGAGTTCAATGATATCCTTCAGCAGCCCGGTGTAAGAACAAAGGTTTCTGAGGGCAAGGTTATTCTTGGTATGACCAAGGATGGAAAGATATTCCTAAACCCTGAGAGAGAATCATTGGCTACTCCTATTCACGAGTATGGTCACATTTGGATTGACTACCTACGTTCAAAGGCGAGTGGAGAAAGGGGAACTGCCTTGTTGAATAGAGGTTTAAAGTTGGTTGAAAATACTCAAGCATTAAAGGATGCCATTGCAAAATACGGAGACACTAAACTTGCAAGAGAAGAGGCGTTAGTAGAACTTATGGCAACTAAGGGTAATACAATTATCGAAGCCTCTAAGAAGTCTCAGTTCAAGGAGTGGATGAATGCCACTTTTAAATACATTAAAGAGAAGTTTACTACCTCGGAAGGATTGACTTCTAATGCCATTAAGAAAATGTCTCTTGATGATTTTATTAATACAGGTCTTGCTGACTTGTTTCAAGGGAAAGCGGTAAGTACATCATTCGATGCTGCTAAAGAATCCAAAGGGATGATGCCGAGGTTTGAACTTGAAGAAGGGCGACCAACAACAAAAAAGACAGAATTAAAAAATAATAAACTAAATTTGCAAGATGAAATACAAGACAAGAAAGGAACTAATAGAAGCACCAAGAGAAAACCTGTCGGTTCACGAAAGGGTGGCGCAGTCGCAACTAAAGCAGAACCCCGATATGACGTTGGAAGAAGCGATAGAGTTGTTGGAGATGCTTCCATAGTAAAAAAGTTTAAACTTAACGATAAAGAAGAGTCGTCTTTACTTGAGGCAATGCCGGGTAGGGTAGTAGCAGACTCTGAGTTCTACGAAGTTAACGACCCTAAATTATTCCACAAACAAATAAGTGAGTCTAAAAAGAGTAACAAGTATGCGGCAAGTGTATTTGTATACTCTGTAAAAGAATACGCAAACTCAAGATTATTCTTAACGCCTGATGGAAAAGCAGGTCTTGCTATTACTGAAGATGGTGATATCATTTCTGTATTCTCTTATGAGAATGGAAAGGGAAGAGTTCCTCAGTTAATAGTTAATGCTATTAAAGAAGGAGCAGTTTCATTAGACCATTACGATACTGTACTTACACAGTACTATGCTGACTTTGGGTTCAAACCTGTAGCGAAAGTAAAATGGAATGACAAGTATGCTCCTGATGGTTGGGTTAAAAAAGTTTTTTGGGCATTCAATAAAGGAGAGCCTGATGTTGTTGCAATGGTTTATGATGGAGGTGATAGAAATACTATTGCTGAAAGAGTAGGTACATTTGATGATGTAAAACCTGAGTTAGAAAAAACTCCTTATGTAAAAGAATGGGATGCAGCGAAAAGCCTGCAAGCGGAATACAATAAATCTATCCAAAAAATTAATGAAGATGTTGCTGCATTCATAAAGCAAGCAAGAGGTCAGGGAATATCAGAGGCTGCAATTAAAACTGCACTGAAAAGACGAGGCGTTGACACCGATGTTATTGCATCAGCCATAGAAAAAACCAAGGGCAAGGCTGCAGTTCGTACTAAGGTTAGCGAGGAGTTTGCCCAAGGGTATGACCGTGTAATGAAAGAGATTGACGGTATCATTGAAAAATCTAAGAAGCGTGGACGTACATATTCTCAGATTCCTAAGAATGTAATTGCATACTTAGAGGGAACAAAGTTATATGAGAATGCAACCGATGTTCAGAGAGAGCGAATGATTAGAGATATCAGAAAGAAGTTTGGTATCAAAGAGAAGTCGGCTCCATCTGTTGGAAGAATACTTGGTACTATCAAGGATATCAAGAAGATTACCATTGCTGAAAAAGAATTATATATGCTTCGCTTAAAGGCTCTTAATGAGGGAGCGAAGAATGTAATTACGGCTATGTCTAAGGCATCTAAGTTGTTGAACGAGGAGATAAATGACTTAGTAAAAAGCGGACAGATTAGTACGCAACAAATGGCTAATGTTCTTTCTCGATTCAGTAAGGTTAATCTACTGAGCGATGTATCTATCGAAAGGTTTGTTGACTATATGTCAAAGGTATTTGCTAATGCAGAGTACGCTGAGATTATATCACAAGCAAATCAGAAACGTAAAGTTGCTAAGGCGAATGCCGCTACTAAGATTGGTATTGCTCAGGCTTTAAGTCCTCAGTTGCAGCGATTGTTTTCTATCAACCCAACTCTTATCCCTGATGCGGTATTAGATAAGTACGTATCACTTGTTGAGATGTTTGGTAAGAGAGAGCGAGTCTTGACGCTACCTTCTATTGAAGAGGTGACTCAACTTACAGAAGATGTACTGACTGCTATCAATGAAGAGCAATCATTGGTTCCTGAACTACAGGAAAGATACAATGACTACGATAAGGTAATGAACGATGAGGGCAAGGTAGACTACGCAGCCACCATTAAGTCGATGCTAAAGGACGATGTCATCACGGATGAGGAGTACGAACTTATGAAGAAATATAAGTCCTCTATCGTCCCTGAAAAGGCGGCTGCCCCAATGTCAGAAGCCGAGATTGAAGAGAGACGACAGGATATTATAAACGAAGTAAACCAAACTGAACTTGAATTCAGTGAGTTGCCGAGTAGAGAAGAGCGTGATTTAGCCACAAGTTTGAAGCGTTTAATCCGAAGCGGTGCAATTGATGGTCTATCCCTTCCTGATTTGCAAAACCTTTCAAAGGTTATAGACAACATCAACAACGGATACCTTCCTCATTTTGCTGAGGTAATGGTAGAGAAGTTGAATGCGGTCAATGACGGGAAGAACCTTGCCTCTGCAATCAATAGGTCTAAGCCTTTGCCACTTACTAAGATTTATGCAAAACTAAAATCATTAGTGACTCGAAAGGATTCTATTGTTGAGATGATAAGACGCAACCCATTGTTCAACATCGACCAAGTCTTCGGTGATTTTAAAACTAAGGACATCTTTGAATCGGTATTTGGTGCTGCGTCAAGGGCGGTAGCAAAGTATACTAATGAGTACAGTGTTATTCAAGGCAAAATTGAGAAGGCACAGAATGCGGTACAGAAATCTCTTGGAAGAGACTCTCTGAAATATACTATGTCAAAGTATAAGCAGATGGCTTACCTGATTCAGCAAGAGTTCTTGAGCAACCCGCAAAGCCCACAAGTAAATTCCGTTACAGGATTCCTTAAAGCAACTATAAAAAGGATTGACGATGGGACTACTCAGTTTAGTGAGCGTGACGCTGAAATGCTTCAATCTATCTTAAATGATTTTACTGATGCTGATGGTAATTTTGATAACGATGCCTTGTTTGATTCGTTTAATAATGCCGAAAAGGAATCTATCAAAACAATCCAAGAGATTAATAGTGGTCTCGGTTCTAAAGCAGAGTTCACTTCGTCTGTGATTCGTGGAGATAAATTTAATCCACTAAATAACTATGTGCATTTGAATGTGATGCACGAGACTCAGCCAAGTGATATGATGAACGGACCTTCTTTTGTGGAGTCGTTTAATAATTCATTGAGACCAAGTACAAGAGCCAAGACTTTAATTGAAAGAACAGGTAAGGTATCTGCGTTAAACTTTGATGTTTACGCTTCGGTACTAAAGGGGTCTAAGCAAACGCTTATGGACTTCCATCTTACTGAGCCAATCAGAACTGCAAGACGCACAATGAATCAGGCTGAGAAGAACCTTCAGGCTGATGGAGAAAGAATGTCTTCAAGCAAGCGTAAAACTTTTAACGCAATTAAGTCTGCGTTTGAAGAGACTGTAGAAAACTTATTGACTAATTCATATGCTGAGAACACAGTGTTGGATGAGGCATTAGAGTTCTTGAAGAAGACGGGATACAGAACTATTCTTGCAGGAAGCGGAAGGTTCGTTGCTGAATTAACTTCTAACGTGAGTTTTGCGTTGCTCGTTGACCCTGTTGGATTTACTAATGGAACTAAAATAGTTCGCAAGATTAGTAACGACCAAGGACCAAACATCCTAAGCAATCTAAACAGTGGTCAGACCACACGAATGTATAGCGATGGTCTTAGCGGAAGAATGGTAGACACCAATATTCTAAGCCAAGCAACAGGAACAAAAACACGTGGTGCTTCAACTAAAGCAGCGAACTTCCTTCGTAAGTATTGGGACAAGACAGGTCAGCGATATGTTAAAGGGGTTGAGTTTGTTGCTGATGCAATGATATCCACACCTGATAAAATGGTGATGAGACCTATTTGGTTTGGAACCTTTGACTCTAAGTTCAAAGAGATTACAGGCAAGTCTCCTGACTTTGATAAGATAGCAGCGAATGATGAGGCTTATATGTCAAAGTATAAGGAAGCGTTAAGTGCTTCTACAAAACACGCAGACAACCGTTCTGTATTAGCAGGTGCAACAGACAACGCTTTTATGGGTATCCTTAAAGGAACGTCTAAGCCAAATCAAAGCGCAATGCTAAAAGGTTTCAATGCTTTTAATGGCTTTATGACACGCTTCTTAATATTTGAATACGTGACTGCACGTACAGGTATTATGAATATGATTGGCAAAGGAGAATTGAATAAGAGACAGGGAGCAGCATTGATTGCCGGGGTTACATCTCGTATGGTTCTGTATACCTTGATTGGTCAATACCTTTCACACGCACTTACAGACTTGTTTGATGATGAACCAATCACAAGGTTGGCGGGAGAATCTAAGGAAGACGAGATGAAGTCTTTTGACAAGGCTTTGGGTCAAGCATTTGCTTCAACGTTTACATCTCTTCTTTTTGGTCGTGACTTTGGTAATGCTACCAAGTCAATCCTAAACTCAGGTATCGAAGAGTTTAATAAAGAGCATTTAGATTTCCTTAGAGAAGGAGATTACGATGCGTACAGGGATGCTATACAATATACTGTTACTCCAAAATCAAAGGATGGAGGAGGCTCAGGCTTGGGTGACTACCTTATGAAGATGGGTGCTGCCTATGGTCCAATCTTAAAGACGACAGACTTGGTTATCAAAAAGATTACAGAGCCTGCCAAGAAAGAGGCTGATGCAATCAAGAGAAGCGAAGACGAGATGTACTACAGAGTACCTATGGAGATTCTTGGTAACCTTGGATTCATTCCTTTGTATAAAGATGTTCGTAAGGTTGTGTTAGACCAAATCTATAGTGACCTTAGAAAAGCACAGGCAAACCTAAAGAACGCTAAGAAGACTAAGGAGGAAATGCTTCAGGGATACGATAGCGAAGGCGATATGAAGCGTTATAACTATCCATTATGGCAGAACACATTCGGTCCTAACGCTCCTGATTATGACGTTACTCAAGCAGAAAAGAAACTGAAGGCTGCAGAAAGAAAATTAAAACAACAGATGAAAGACGAACTATACGACTACACTCCTTCATCAGAAGCCAAGTGGGACAAAGATTGGGAAGCGGAATGGCGTAAAAAATCGGAAAAAAATTGGGAAAACAATTGGGAAAACAAATAAACTATGCCTTTTAAAAGTGAAGCACAAAGGAGGTTTATGTATAAGAACCATCCTGATATAGCAAAGAAGTGGGAGCAGGAAGAGAAGTGGGACAAGACAACGAAGAGTCTACCCGAGCGTCTTGCTCCCAAAGGATATTGGAAAAGACGAGATAGAAAAAGATAGTGTCTTCAAGGACACTACTCCTTTAACTTAGATGTGAGTTCTATACCCGATTCTAAGGTTAGGTATCCTATCTTCTTTTCAATAAACGTATTGTCTGAAAAGTCTGTTTGCTTTGGTAACAGTTTGTTCTGCCATTTTATTTTGATGTCGGCAATATAGAAAGCCCACACACCGTTAGGAGTAGAGTTCACGTACACAGGTATTGTTCCGTGTTCTTTACTCCTAAGCATTAAGGCATCGTATTTTTTCTTTTCGATTATTAAATCAGAATAGTGTGTGCGTCTGCACTTGAGTTCTATATCTAAGTTATGCCGCTTAGAGAAGCAGTCGTGCCGGGAAGTTGGCTTCTCAGATTCTTTTAAGTCACTTATGAAATTTTTCTTTATCCAATTAAATAATCCCTTCTCCGTAGTCATCCTCCGTACTTTCTTTTATGTCTTTAAGCGAAGACATAAGTGCAGTTAGTTCTTTGTTCATACTGTCAAAATCTCGGTCTACTAAGTGTTCGTATATCGAGTTAAGAGAGTCGTGTAATCCGTCCATCAGTTGGTTGATGTAAGCAAGTCGCTCAGTATCGTATGCGGACGGTTTTGGCATTGGCTATTCCTTTCTATCTATGGTTGCAAGAAATGCATTGCCCATAGGTGGGTCTATTTTTTTTATTAATGTATAGATTCTTTTAGAATTTCTTTTAACCTGCTCTCTTTCTTTGTTGGTAGAGTCCTTGCCGATATTACAATACATAAAGCAATCAATCTTCAGCAGTTCATCGGTCTTCTGCTTGGTGGTCCAAGTTTTGAATTCCGCAATCTTATCTATGTCGTTGATGTTATAGCCCATTGTACATTCGATTAATTGCCCATTTAACTTCTTCTTCAGTTCCGATATTGGTTCTTTGTTCTACTATCTTATAGATGTCCTTGAGCCGTTTGTTATTATAAACAACAGACCTTAGTTCTTCTTCAAGATTTGTTATGTGCAAAGATAAAGATTTGTTTTCTTTACGCAAAAGAATTAGTTCTTTTTTTAGTTCATCTTCTGACAAATATAATTGGTCAGTTATATCTCCATCGAATGAGTTCTTGATTTCAGTATAAGACCTGCGTAGTTCAGGGTCCGACATCAGGTAGTTGTCAAAGTTTTTTACGTAGTGTATAATAGTTGCGTGATGTTTTACCATAGCCCTGCCAATACTACTATAACCCCAACCTCCCTTATGTAGGATGTGAGCGTATATCATACGGGCGTTTACTACGTGTCTGTGTCTCGACTTTGCGTTTCTTACGTCAACACCTAACACTATTCTGATTATATCACGAAGGTGTTGTGTTGGATTAAATACTGTTGCGTCTATTTCCATATTGTTTGATTGTATTTGATTCGTTTATTAAGTCTAAGTATTGGTCGCAGTCTATCTCTAAGATGTCCACTAAGTCTATCATAGGAGTATCTGTGTATGCGGTTAACGGGTCGTTATAGTATTCAATAACAAAGAAGAAAGGTTCCTTAACAAGAGACACTCCGCCAACATAATAAGTCTCACCATCCAATGATACTGTCATCCATTCCAACACGCTTGAGAGTTGCTTCATTATGTCCACACGTATATCCCAATCAAATGTGTGAAGGGTGAAATGAAAGTCTTGTGTTAGCGAAATACCTACATTACTACTCTCCTCTGTATACCTCTGTTTTGAATCCATATTGTTCTAATTCTTTTAGTCTATACTCCTGTAATGGAGAGACCTTTCCCTTCAGCGTCTTCACTTCGCTGAAGATTACATTAGCGTTTGGCGGGATAGCAATGATATCAGGGATACCATTCTTATTGGTCTTGATTAGTTTGATTACATAGTAACCCTGAGCCTCAAGTTCCTTTATCCTTTTAGTCTGTATCTGTTGTTCTGTAGCCATTTACAAAGTTAGCAAATCCTTTTTAAAGTGATTCAGAGTATAGTCTTTCTTGTCTGATACCGCTTTATATATTTCTTTTTCTATACCCCCTTTAGCAAACACCCAATAAACATCTGACTCCAATCTTTCCTTGGTTGTCATTCGGTCTCTGCTCTGCCAATAACTTGTAGCACTGAAGTCTATGTTGTAATACACAAGAGCATCTGCTTTTCGTAAGGATATACCCTCACGTCCTGATACAATTTGTAAGGCTATAGACTTACTTGTGTCTTCAAAGACACTAAGTTCCGTACACAGTTGGTCCCCGTACACCTGCTTCAGTGCGTTGTACTCTTCTTTGAATTTGTAAAAAATTCCAATCTTAGCATCGCCAAAGTTGTCGTGGATATATCTTGCTTTCGACAAGTCAATAATGGTTGAGTTGCCTGACTCAAACTTGATAGTTCCTGAATACAATTGGTGAAGTTTCATCATTAGTTTAACGGGGGTGTCAGCCAATATGGTTTCGTTCTTACCCTCGACCACCAAGTTCTTTTTTAATTGCGAACATAACTTATATGTTATATCAGACATCTCTACCTCAAGGATATGTTCCCTTGTGTCCACCTTAAAACCTGCTTCCTTCTGCGTATAGTTTATAGTGTATGGTTTCATTGCATCAAGTATCGTTGGAAGACCATTCGTGTAATCGTTTATGTATAGAGAATTGATTTTTCTTTGCGTAACATTAACGAAGTGTTTAGAAAACTTATAAAAGTTTACATATTGATTGAATGGATTGGTGCGTATACCGTAAACCTGATGGTACATCTGAGAGTACGACTCGGGAGTTGGTGTACCTGATAAAAGAATTACCATTGGATTGTGCTTCTTTATGATTGCACTGACTTGCTTCGCTCTGTTGTTTGGTTTAGGGAATGCACCCATACCGTGTGCCTCATCGCAAATTAAAACATCAAGACTTTCTATCTCAACCTTGTGCAAACTTTCATAGTTGACTACTGTTAGTTCGTAGTTAGGATTCAGCATACTATAGTCGGACTCTATGCTGCTTATTGCTTTCTTCTTTGTTAAGAACAAAACCTTTTTTGCATCGAGTTCTCTGCATATGCCGAGACTTGTGAGGGTCTTCCCTGTACGCACCTCCATTGCTAAGTACAGAAAGTTCTTCTTCTTTAGAACATCAATGCCTTTCTCTATGATTTCTTTTTGATAATCTCTATACTCTATTGTCGGATTTTCCATTTGATATTTATAATAATCAACGCTTCGATTGATTCGGTCTATTGTTTCCTTTGGAGTATTGTGCTTATACTCCTCTACTATTTTTACACTCTTTCCTCTACCGACTTTAATTTCCTTCTTTGCGTTAACTACTGATGCCAATATCATACACTGCTTGTGCATCATCTTGTTACTGTACCCCGGGATTCTCGATAATATGTCTACGTTTTCCATTCATCAATTTCTTTTTTGTTAATGAATCTAATCCACATCTTGGCAGCAATTGCTCTGCGTTGTGGTTTGAACGGGTAGGTGCTACGCAACCTTGCCATAGCAATCCTCATAAATTGTTCTCTCATAGGTTGAATGTCAAGTCATTTTCGCTCATTGCTTCTCGTAACATCTCTCGGCATTTCTCATAGACTTCCATCTCACATTCGGTAGCCTCTCGGTTTCCGATGCATCCGTATTTTACTATTCCTCGCAACCCTTGGTCAAGGCTCCACGCTACATTATACCAAGCCCCTGCGTTCAATGCTTGGATTGCGTCTTGCTCGTTGTCGAACTCTATTGTTACTTTCATCTTATTCTGATTTAAAGGTTATTAAGTTCTTGTATCATTGAGTAGGGTAAAAGGTCGTTAAACTCTTCTCTGCCTCTTTTAATCCATTGTGAAAGTTTTTCTCTGCGTCTTTCTCTGATTAAATATTCTCGCTCTTCGTGTCCTGCATATCGAATGTGTTGAAAAATGCCGCCTGATTCATTTTGAATTTCTCCGTATGTTGCAATCAATCCTTCGTCTTGAATGTTCGATACAATAGCCGTAAGCGTTTGGTGAGCCATACTAAGGTCTTTTCTTAACTCATCAATGGTTGTGAAACCTTTTCCTTTAAAGGTGTGCTTGTGAATCTCATAGATGATTCTTGTAGTCTTGCTCTTTATTTCTCCGTTGTTGAGTTGCTCGAGCCAATTTTTAACTTTTACTTTCATTTGATATTAAAGATTTAGATTTTGTTGTTGATTTAATTTTGGTTTAATACGCATCCACTTTCCTGCTGCATCTCTTCCCTCTTCAGGTTGTTGCTGAGTTTTGTATACTGCGTAAGCAACCAACCACTGATAGAATCTCATACGGCTGATGCTCATACGTGACTTTGGTGCATAGTCAGGATACTCTGCAATAAATTCATAGTACCTGTCTTGTTGGTGAATCTTAATTCCTATCTCAAGACTTGGGTTCTCACGCATATCTCCAATCAATCCACACCATTCGATAAAATCGTGTGATGTTTCTGCAGATAGTTGTCTCACTCCTAAGTTTACAAATGAAGACTTGATTAGCCCTTGGCTTAGGTACATCTGAAGACACGACACCATATAGTTATCAAACTGACACCACTCATCATCATCCCAATCCGCAAAGAAGTGTTTGCCAAATTCATCTAACGGTGTATAGTTCTTATTGTAGTGCTGATGAAGTTCAACCTCCCACTTACGTCTTGCGAAAGAGTTACCGCTTCCCTTGATAGCATAGTTGGTAGTGATAGCAATCTTAGGTGACTTAGCAAATGGAATCTTGATAGCATCTTTATTCTTCTTCTCCAACGTAAGACCCTCTGTAACCACAGAGAATAAACGCTCGAAGTCAAAGTGCTTCTTGACATCATCAAAGCAAAGCACCTGCGTATCTGCTGATACAAGTTGGTAAGGAAATGATTTCTCAAAAGCAAATGCCTTACCGTCAATCACCACTAACTTTTTCATTTGGTTCAGGGCATTCATAAATAATCCCTTTCCCGTACCACCTTCAGGGTTGTCACTTATAACCTCATCATTAAGTATTACCGCAGGGCAGTATGATAGGTTCTTGTATCCGTGCATTAAGAATCCAATTGTAGACTCCATTGTCCGCACACGTGACTCATTGTCTGCACATATGCGAGCGATGAAAATTTTGTAGTCGCACAAGTCATCATCGCACAGGTTAAACTTTCTATCAATCACGTGTTCCTTCCAAACGTAACCGCCTAAATCTAAGTAGTCGATAGGTTCTATATTGTTCTCCGTTATCTTGACCGCACAGTTCTTGTAGTACAGGTAAGAAGTATCCTTGGAATCTTCGATGAAGTAAATATCAATCGTAGATAGCAGGGTTAAAAATTCCTCTCTAAAGAATCTTGTTTGGTCAGCGAAGTAGTTGTATATACTTAGGTCATCTATGTTCTGTAGATATCCCAATATAAAATCCTTAATCTCCTTCTCTGATGTGTGGTCTATCAAGTTGTTAGTGACCTTAACGAACACATAGTTTCTGCTCCCTTCAGGGCAAAACTTGTAGAACCCATTGTCCTCAAGGAATTCTTTGAACAAGTAGTGTACTATCTTGATAGTTCCCTTTTCATTCTTTGTCCAAAAGGTATGGTTGGTTGCCTCATCTTCAATTCTGTTTAGTACTGAATCAATTACATCGCCATCAATACGAGACTCTTCTAACTGATGACGGATTTCCTTTTTTGATACACCCCTCTTGAGTTTAGTTCTGATTTGATTGATACGCTCCTCATCCTCGTAGTACTTAGTGCCGAAGTTTCTTGTCTGAGAATACGCTGAGTCTATCGTTCTGTTGATTTCAGTTAAGGTGAAGTCCGCAGTTTGATATTGGCTTAGCACATAACCTGCAAGACTCTTACTGATACCATAGTCATTGAATGCCATCGCAAGAACATACACGTTCTGATTACGCTGACCTTCAACCATTGGATATTTCTTTAACCACCACTTGATAAGGATGTCAACGACTTTGTTCTCATCTGTGATTGGAATAGTTGGTGCATCTCTATGCTTATTAACCTCTACGTACTCAGGTTCAACAATCTTATCCCATACTGAGGAGTTCATATTGATGTATGTCAAAGGGTCATAAGACTCATAGCATACACGAGATACGTTCTTAACTACCTTGTCAAAGTTGGGAGAGTTGAAGTGTTCCTGTAAAGAGTTGAAGTAGTTCACGTGATTATCTACATCAGCAGGTATTTTAACCAACACCTTGAGACCATCACCTGATGGAGAGATGAATACGCTCATCACGTACTTGTCTTTGCATAGGTTCTCTTTATCCTGAAGAAGTTCTTTTGTCTTGGTGTAACCATCAAAGTCCAAACAAATCAATCCACTGTGATTCTGTAGGGCATTGTCATTACGCTTGTGAAATACTCCGCTAAAACAAATAGCGGGTAGAAGTTTCTTTAGTTCGTTACGCTCCGACTTTACTTTCTCTTGTCGGATACGCTTAACTAAGTCCTTTGTCGCTCCATCCTTGATTCTTTTAAGGACAAGTTGTACATCTCTATGGAACGGAGCCTCAGTTTCCTTGATGTTTTTGAATATTGTTACAGTGTGTGTCATTGATATGTTGATTTGATGTTGATTTGATTACTCTAACTGCTTGATTATCAGACTCAGTGTTGAAAATGTTAATTTTATTATACATATATAAGAAATAAAAGTAATTATATATATCTATAGTAGTAGTAGTGGTGCTTTTATTTTTCGCATTCAGCACACTATTAGAGATAGAAAAGGGGAGTCTCCTCCCCTTAACTATTTCTAATTGGTTTAGGTTAAAACGGCAGGTCATCATCCGCTTTCGCTACCACAGGAGCAGGAGCAGGTTTAGGTGACGCTGAGTTTCCTTGTGGCTTGGCTTCCCAAGTATCGAGTTCACAATAGTAGTTCCCGTTCTTGGCTTGTTTGATATCCAAGTTAACCCAACCATTCTTGGCGTGTTGTGAAAGGAAAGCAATTGCTTCATCCACTTTAATTGATTGCCGACCCACTACGAAGTCGGGTGCATTCTCTCTTCGCTTAAAAGAGAATCCGTCTGCGAAAATTTTTTCGTCTGTCATTTTGTTTTGATTTTAATTTTACGCTCCAATAGTTTAGTTGTTGAGAGGATAACATTTTGTTTTTCCTCGGGGCTTTGGCATCTGATTGGAACACGCAGACACATCCACCCATTTTCTTTTTGTGTCTTTGAAGACACTGCTTCTGTTAATCTTTTAAAGAAGTTCATCTATGTAATAGTACTCGATGTTTTCAGTCGGATTGTCTCCAAAGAATTTTCTATAAACATCAATGGCACGGATTACTTTTTCCTCACCACGCTTTACAAATTCTTCTGTTGGTCTGTAGATGCCAAGCATACCGTTGGTCTTGTCCACCACGTAGAATGTTAGAGGAAGTCCAAACAGTTCCTGATATATGTAGCACTGACTGTCATAATTATACTTTCGAGCCGACCACTTAAAATCAGAAATGTTACTTGTTGTTTTCAGGTCAATGAGTTTGTCCTTGCAAACGATGTCTGCCTTACCCTTCCACATCATACCGTGAATCTCCTTGACTGCAGGAACCTCATACTGATTACCCTCCTCACGTATGCCTTCAAAGAAAGCAAGGTTCTGAATCATATTGTCCACGCACCCACGAATCTCTTCGCCCTCCTTCTCTAACATTGCAAAGGGAATCTTATTCTGTTCGATGTATTCCTTGTATGCTTTAGTAGTTCGAGTTGACACATCAACAAACTTTGTATGCACTGCCTTCTCAGGTTCAAGGATGAGTTGGTGAAAGTATCTACCCTTGGCATAGTTCACGTTGTCCTCAGAAGACTTTCCAAATTCTTTTGGGTTACCAAGTAACGCTCCGATGTCTGAGTTGCTAAGGAATTGTTTTCCAAATGCTCCGTAATAATCCTCGTCATTACGTAAGCGGTCTAATGTTTCTTTGTTCATTTTCCTGTTACGATTTTAGTTAGATTATTCTTAACCAAGTTGGTGATGGTGTACTTGATAGACAATGCATCGACAATCTTCTTGATGCCCATCTCTTTGTTCTCAGTCACGTACTTAACAACCTTATCCCAATTCTCATCACCAACCTTTAACGAAAGTTTTCCGTCTGCCGTTTGAGTTTGTGCGGGAGTCGATGGTGCGGGAGTTGGTGTTACAGTTTCTGATTCAGGCAAGTCTTCACCTGCATAGATGTAGATTCCCAATCCGAACATAGCCAAGTTCTTAACCAAACAACGCATCAATGTTTTGTTGATGTCGAAAGTTGTTGCTGCTTCACAAGTCTTAGTTCCGTAGCGAGTTGCATAGTCGTATGATTCCTTACGCATTGACTTGTTGGCTCCGTCCATAACAGGCAACCACATCTCTAAAGTCTCTCCGCCAATAGTTACAGATGTGTGACACATAAAGCCAAGTTGCTCGTCATACTCTGTCATTCCGATTTGATATGTCGCATCAGGACACACCTTCTTTGTTTCTGACCAAGCCCACGCCCAAGATAGGTACGTTAGATTTGATTTCTTTTCCACCTTGTCATTGACATTGATGGCTGACAATTTTTCAAATGTCGTTTGCTCTTGTTGATTTTTCATTTTGATTTGATTTTAATTGATTTAATTTAGTTGTCATCTCGGTATACTTCTCAAGGATGTTTTGCCTTGATGATTGATAATAGTCGAGTTGCTTCTGAGATGAGGTCGGCTTCTCGTTTACGTACTTCTTAATCTGTTGCTCAATTCTATCGAGTTTTGCACGATAGTTAGACAAAGATATAACATATATTCCATATCTCCAACCGCCATCGTGAAATAAATTTATATCTTCCTGATTTAGAGAGTGATAAAAATCTCCTGACTTAGCAGTATTCAACAGTTGTATTTGTTCAGTTGCGTTGTCTTTGACAATCTTTATCCCGTACAAAAGATAGGACTCGTATCCATTCCCGTGAAGAGGAGATGAAGATGGGTCATCAGATGCCTGAATAAAGATGTCTTTTAAACTGTAACGCACGACTTCAGTTGTTTAATTATTTTTCTGTAGTCTCCGTCTCCTTCTAATCGCTCCTTCACCTGATTGATTCCGTAGATAATAGATGAGTGATTGATTAGGTATCCTTTGCTGAACATATACTCTTGGATATAAACGATACGCATTGGTCGTTCACTACACATATAGTATAGCAGGTAACGTGCGTCTACAATATCTCTGCGTTTGCTCTTAGTGAAAAGGAGTTCCTCGCTGATGCTGAATAGGTCAGCACATTGAGTTGCATATTCATTGAAAATATTCTGTTTCATTTGATTTGATTTTTTGCTTCGTAGTCTTTAAAGATTTCTCCAAAGTACCCGAACAGTTCTTTTAAAATATCTACTGAAGAGTTGTTTGCGATTGGTGTCTTTGAAGACACTCGCTCTCTTGATTGAAATTCCCTGAAGCGATACTCATCATCAAGGAATTCGTCTTGGATTTCTTGCTCACGCATTTCGGTGAACATCTGTTTTGATTTTGACATATGATTTGATTTTAATAATGTGTAAATATAATTATAGTTTATTTCTCGTGCAAATTTTCTTTAGCAATAATTAAAAGAATTAAGTACCCGCACAGGTCAAACAAAGTGTCTTCGGTTTCGTCATTCACCCCTCTGTTTTTTATTCGGGCTAACTTGTCGTCTATCCTTGCTTGTAAAGATTCAACCGCATCCCCCTTGGAGAATATGTTGATTGGTTCAAGGGCTGAGTTCCCGTATGCCTCATTCTTTTCTGCAAGCATACGGTATACTCTCCCTGTCACATCTTTTATCTGCTCCTTGCTACTTGACATTGATTCCCATTAGGTGATTGAACAATGCTTCCTCTACAACCTCTAACTTCTTTGAGCGTTTCGGTTTAGTTGATGGATAGTCCCATAAATAAAATCCGTTACTCAACATTTGAATGTAGTTCTTGCCAATGTAAGTCATCACATCTTTGCACTTGGTGTCTAACGCAGGTGGATTGCGATACGATTTCTCGAAAGACTCTCGTGTCATAATCATTCCTGTTTCTGTTAGGTCTTTGATAGAAAGTTCTGAATCTACCTTCTGTTGCATCTGCTGAATGACCTTCAGGTTCGGTGCGTCCTTGAGTTTCTCCTCAAGGATAAGTTGTCTGAATAAATGTTTCATCTTTAATTAATTTATTTCACTGCTCTGTGCGTAAATGACTTCCCCCACGATTGGATGTCCATACAGTTCAGTTGCTTGTTGATTTAGTGGGAGTCCGAAAAGGTTCCCCTCTTCATTAATAATTAAACACTTTCCCTCGGGCAGGTATACGATTTCAATGTAACCGCCTACGAGTTCTTGCATTTCTTTAAGAGTTGAGATGTCCACATCTTCTACTCGCTTACCGTTTGATTTTAATAGTGTTGCCATTTGATTTGATTTTATTTGGTATAACTTATGTTCAAATATAGTATTAATATTTTAACCACGCAAGATATCTGCGTATTTTCCGTACCAATGTCCATTAATTAGCACCTTGTCTACTGATGTCCACTTCACTTCTCGCTTGGCGGGAATGTTCCCTCCTTCGATAACGATTCTTGCTCCTCGCTCGATTGCTCTGCGAATGTGGTAGACAGTGTCCATAAGTTCTTCTGCGATTCCGTCCCAAGCAAATAGTTCAAGGTTCGTGTTGTTGAAGAGGAGTTCTGCTTGGTCTGTGATATCAACGAATACGAAATTGTCAGGTTTGGTAATGATAAGTCTGTTGTCCATAATTGTTTTGATTTTTTCATTGTGATTAATTTTATAAATGTCCTCCCCACGTAAACTTTCCATCAGGGTCTACGACATCGTAACGGGTTTCTGATTCTTCTTCTTTCCAAACCATACCGTTGTCTGTCGTGACACCGAATCCATATTCAAGTTTGGCATTAGATAGTTTGTCATCAAGTTCATCAATAAATAAATGCTCGTTGTCAAATAACCAATCTCTTACGTTGTCGTCTTCCACCTCTAAGGGAACGCTTACTTCAATTGATACCGTCTTGTGGTATACTGCACGTGTTGTTACAATTGCTTTTTTCATTTTGTTTTGGTTTAAATTGTTAGTTTATATTACGTCTATTAATCTTCCGTCCCATTCTTTGTCGTTCAGATACCAATTGAAATTCTTTTGATGTATTCGCACGTTAGGAATTCCATTCAACCTTTCTTTTGTTGTGTTACTGAACCACCCTGCATTGGTGATGGACAAAGTTCTCTCAGGGTCATTGTATCGGTAGGCAATTTCGTTACCGAATAGTTTTAAAATGGTAACGTTGTCTAATACCGTCACCTCTGTGTTGTCTTTGCGGAAAGGTCTTGCATTCATAAATGCATCAACCGAATCTCTTGTGATTTTTTTCATTTTGTTTTGATTTTAAGTTAATTAAATAGTGCTACTTCGTTATCTGTGAACCACCCACCACAAGCACTACAATGGTAATGGTTAAACCCATCGTACTCCAAGTCAGAGAAACAATCAATGCAGGATGGCTTCTCTACATAAACCTCTTCCCTTTCATCAAAGACCTCATCGAAATAAGAAAGTTGTGTGCATTCTTTTTGTGTCTTTGAAGACACTGTCTTGGACTTGGATAGTGTAAAAGATTTTGGAATGGGCTTCTGAAGAAATGTCTTGTGCATTACCTCCCCACTTCCAATTTGTTTTGGGTTAAAGTATGTCCACGCAGTAACTTCTTTACCCTGTATGACTACCTGAATCTGTTCACGCTTGTACCACCTCGGATGACCCTCAAGGATATCTAACTTCGCTAAGGTAGAGTCACTTACTTTGAATACGTCTACCGCCACGTTGTGTCCCACTCCCTTTTGATTTACCAAGAAAGGCAACCCCTTAATGATTAGAGGATACTTATCCTTGGTCTTGCCTGAGCCAACAAAGTTAGAGTTGTAAAGGTGACCGTAGTAGTTGCTATAACCTTTCTTTAATGTTCCGTACACTGCAACCACGTTGTCAAGTAGGACGTTGTCTTTTGAGAACCACACGCCATCTCTGTTGGTGTACAGGTGACGATTGTATACCTGATACGATTTTGTCTTGGTGTTGATGCTGACAAACCTGCACTCATACTTCTCAAGTTCAGTTTTCCATTGGTCTCTTGGCATATCACCTAACATCTCAGCAAGTACCTTGCTATCTGTCTTGTTGTCGTTGCCCAACCCTTTGATGGTTCCGTTCATCATCAGCAGTTCGTCTGTGTTCTTACCGCACACAAATGGATGTGTGTTCGCTCGGTTAATCTTGCCGACAGTTGCGTATCTGAAATGCGCAATGTATGGTCGGTCAGTTAATAGTTTCTTGTACTCTTTAGAGTCGTGATAGGTTACCTCAAAGGTGTCCAACCAAACAATGCCCAACCCATCAGGATTGACAGTTGATGATTTCTTTAGGACTTCTTGCGATACCTTGCGACCTCGTTGTTTGATAATGATTACACACATAATGATTAGATTTTGTTTAATTATTGTACAAAGATAGTTTAATTAATTTAAACTACCAAATTTATTTTTCACTCGTTCCCAATACACTTCAGTTGATGGCTTCTTGTGACCTCTTCCTCCGCCATTCCATTTACGGGCAACCACCTCAAAGAATTCTTCCTGAGTCAATCCCTCGCAACACTCAACCTGCTCCGCCATAATTTCAAACATCTCGATTGACATCTCTCTGTCCCATCGGTCTTCCATTGTGTAACGAAACATAATGTCGTTTCTTCTCAGCACTCTGTTCACCTCACGCACCATAATAGGACGTATCTGTAGGCAACCTACCGCTTTCTCTTTTTCGTTGTATGCAGAATCATTCCCGCTACTCTCGACTTGGATTACTGCTTCAACAAATAATTCCCAATCGGTTTGTGTCTTTGAGGACACAATCTCGGGTGAGATTGTATCTTCTATAACACATTGTTCTGAATCTGCAGTTGGCTTGTCGTATGATGCAAACCCAAGCACGGATACCGTGACTACTCCTGCTAAAATTTTAATCTGTCTCATCTTAAATAGTTGTTTGTGTTATATACTTCTGTGCTTGTGTCTTACTGACAAAGTATAGTTTGTTCTTGTCAAATAATTCCTCGCTTATGTCATCCCAACAAGACATCACAACCTCGTTGTCTTCTATCGTGTAGTACGTGTCTCCCTCATTGAATGGGAATCCTGAATCGTACCAACACTCGTCAAGGAGATATCCCTTGGTTCGGTGCATATGCGCAATAAAATTGTCGCAGTGGCGAAGGTCGTTGAACTCTTTTGTTAGTGTCCATAAACTCTTTCCTTTGTAGGATGGTTTACAGGTTTCGAATTGTAGTGTTACTTTATACATAATGATTTGATTTATCGTGTTAATACTGCGGTTAATTTCTGACGTACTATCCAAGGATACCTTGAGATGTTGTCGTTGAACACTCGGTCAATGGCTTCCCATTTTGAATGTGCAGAGATATTACAGATATCTTTACCTGCGTATCTTACTTTGTAGTACTGCTTACTTTCCATCCTTTGCGAACATTAGAACTACTACACAATACAATAGGGTCACCAAGAATCCGATTACGATACATCCTGAGATGAATTGTGGTACGGAACTTACTTCTTGGAATAACGCCAAGATGAAACGACCTGCGTTGAATGTTACCACTGCCAACATTAACGCCATTAAAACTTTGCTTACTTTTTTCATTTTGATTTGATTTTTTTGGTTTCCTGTTTCGTCCTTTGGGACTCATCAGCACAGGCACTCACCTGTGGACAGGAGGATAGTGTCCTTGAAGACACTACCCTCTTTTCTACCATACCCTTGGTGCTAACCATCCTTGGATATCCTCGGTCACCCTGCCTGTGTTGATATGCTTTTGGAATGATACTGCTAAGGTCATTATCTCGGTCACCTTGGCTTGGTCTCTGTCGTACATCGCCATTAGGATAGGTTCTACTTTATTGAGAAACGTCTTGAAACTTCCATTGGGATTGTTTACGCTGAAATCAACCAATTCGTACATCATCTCGTATCTGCGCATCATTTGTTTTACTGATTGGAATCGGGCAGGTAGGCGGAATTCAATAACGTTTCCCTTGTTTAGGCACACGTGATATTTGTTTGAATTACC
>Ga0210003_1000251_pt1 | contig 47646 bp, 36 predicted proteins | sample LantaG_FD_182804 | JGI IMG/M metagenome (GOLD analysis project Ga0210003, IMG submission 182804) | Deep subsurface microbial communities from Baltic Sea to uncover new lineages of life (NeLLi) - Landsort_02402 metaG (SPAdes) (version 2) | ecosystem: Environmental > Aquatic > Marine > Oceanic >... | reverse complement strand
ATGCACCTCCTTGTGACATAAGGGTTTATGAAACTCAAACGACTACCCCTTACATCGTCATTAACAGGGGGTGCGCCTTGAATTGAATCTCCCCGCAAAAAACCTCAAAAAAACCCCGAAGTTTGAGGTTGCTTACTGGGCCCGGTAGGATTCGAACCTACGACCAATGGATTATGAGTCCACTGCTCTAACCGCTGAGCTACGGGCCCTAACTCTCACACATACAAGCACTTATAAAAATCTACGCTTTCCGCTATTTACAAACCTACAACCTTGACTACAACCAATATCGATGTTATTCTTTCTGAGTATCGAATTATAGTCTAATCAGGAATGAAAGAAATGTCAAAACATACTTTACGGAAGAACAAGAAAGGGTGCACTTCACGTTTGTAGGTAGATTTTTCAGGCTGCCAAGGGCTTGTTCTGCCACAATGTACTGGTTCAGCATGAATTGGACAAGTCTACTTCGCTGCTAATCGACATAGGTAGGCCCTCACGGGTTTTCCCTGTCACACCACCGGGCATACGGGTCCGTACCACGGCGGTTCGGCTGGTTAGTACTACAGCGCAACATAGTTATACCTCACGCGGTACACAAGATTTCATTTGACTGATTTTGACGCCCAATTTTCGAAGCTTCCGAAGCTTTGTTTTCCAATGGGAATCCACCAGTCTAAAATCCTCGCACAATCGCTGAGACGATTATTATAATCTGGGTGATTGTATTTGAAATAGAGAATTGGTAACATAGTTCCAGTTTAGGGTTTTGCCGGTATCTGCGATGCGGGTAAGCGAGAGAATATTGCCGGCTCGCTGTGGTGGGCCGGCTGATGACAGTGACGAAGCCGCCTATAAAGGTTTGTTTTTTTGAAAGGTTTGGGTATGTCTCTCAAGGGCATTGTACTTGCCGGCGGCGTGGGTTCACGGCTGTTTCCGCTGACGAAGGTCACAAATAAACATCTGCTGCCGATTGGGGAGAAACCCATGATTTATTACCCGATTGAGAAACTGATGCAGGCTGGGATTGGTCATATACTAATTGTTACGGGTGTAGAACATATGGGAGATGTGGTTGGGCTGCTTGGTTCGGGCAGAGAATTCGGTTGTGATTTTACGTACAAGGTTCAGGATGAGGCAGGCGGAATTGCTCAGGCACTCGGTCTTGCCGAAGATTTCGCCGGAGGAGAATCGGTGGTTGTGATTCTTGGCGACAATATTTTCCGGTCTTCTTTGAAGGCTTGCGCCGACAGTTTTATTGCCCAGGGCAAAGGTGCAAGGGTGCTCCTGAAGCAAGTAGCAGAACCGCATCGCTTCGGAGTAGCTGAGATATCGGATGGCCGGGTTATCAACATTGAGGAAAAACCTGAATCACCGAAGTCGAACTATATCGTAACGGGTATATATTTTTACGATGCAGAGGTTTTTGAGATTATCAAGACGCTCGAGCCGTCAGGTCGCGGTGAGCTTGAGATTACGGATGTGAACAATGCTTATATCCAAAGAGGTCTGTTGGCCTATGACATACTCGATGGCTGGTGGACGGATGCCGGTACGTTCAAATCACTTAACAGGGCCAACGAATTGGTTGCAAAGGAGCCTCCTCAATGAGTAAAGAAAAGTTAGTATTCAGGACGGTGTTTTCAGATGAGGGTTTAATTGTGCGTGGAACGGGCGTCCTGATAGACCAGGTTGCGGTTCGTCGTGCGAAGGTGCTGCCGGATGAACGGGGCAGACTCGGAGAAATAATGAGGGCCGACGACCCGTGGTTCGAGAAGTTCGGGCAGGTATACTTCACGACGACTTATCCTGGAGTTGTTAAGGCATGGCACTATCATAAGAAGCAAACGGACCATTTTTATGTAGTTAAGGGATTGGTAAAAGTGGCTCTGTGTGACCAGCGTGAAGGCTCGATGACCGAAGGTGTTGTTAACGAGCTTTATCTTGGCGAGCACTGTCCGGGACTTGTGCGAATACCGCCGGGTGTTCTGCACGGGTGGATGTGTGTGAGCGAAAGGGAAGCTTACATAGTGAATCTTGTTTCGGAGATGTATAACTACTCGAATCCGGATGAGTTTCGTGTCGATGCGCACAGCGAGGATATTCCTTACAACTGGACACGCAGAGATGGCTGATGAGAAGGTTGCCATCGTTGGGGGCAGTGGGATGCTCGGTTCTGATGTGGCGCTGCTGTGCGGGCAAAGGTTTGATACAGCGGTATTCGACCTTCCGGATTTTGATATCACCAACGACCGACAGCTTGAAGAAGTCGTGGCAAATGCTTCGATAGTCATAAACTGCGCCGCTTACACAAATGTTGATAAGGCTGAGAGCGAAACTGACCTTGCGTTTGCAGTTAATGCCGATGCGGTATCACGGTTTGGCGCTTTCGCCAGGAAGGCAGGGATTTGGGTTCTGCATATCAGTACCGATTTTGTTTTTGACGGTATGAGCGATAGACCTTACATCGAGACAGACCAGCCGAATCCGCTGAATGCGTATGGCAGAAGCAAACTGACCGGAGAGCAGCTTTTGATTGAAAGCGGATGCCGGTATTGTATAATGCGGCTGGAATGGACTTACGGTTTGCGCGGCAGCAATTTTGTGATGAAGCTGATAAACCGTGCAAAAACCGACGGGAAATTGAAGGTTGTTGATGACCAGACAGGTTCGCCTACCGCCACCGTGGAGGCAGCAAAGGTGATTTGTCGGTTGTTGGCGAAGAAGCCTGAGGGTATATTTCACTTTGCAAGTGACGGCTATGTCAACCGATATGAAATGGCAAGATTCATATTCGACAGGGTTTCGATGGACGTCAGCTTGTCGCGGTGCAGCAGTAGTGATTTTGTTACTGCCGCCGTCAGGCCTTTGAACAGCCGTTTTGACTGCAGCAAAATCAAGACTTTGCTTGATGAACCGATTGAAGGTTGGCAGGAGCCATTGGAGCGTTTTTTGAGGCAATTATGAGAATACTTGTTACAGGCGGTGCCGGATTTATAGGAAGTAATTTTGTTCGTATGGTTCTTTCGGAACATGCGGACTGTTTTGTGGTGAATCTTGACAAACTGACTTATGCAGGCAATCTTGAAAATCTCGCGGGTTTTGACAAACATCCGAATCACAAGTTTATCAAAGGGGACATCTGCGACGGTACGCTTGTGGAAAGAATTATCGACGAGTATGAGATAGACGCGATAATTAATTTTGCGGCTGAGAGTCATGTCGACCGGTCAATAACAGGGGCGAAAATTTTTATTGAAACGAACGTGACGGGGACGCTGACGCTGCTTGAGGCTGCTCGGGATAAGGAACTGAAACGATTTGTGCAGGTTTCGACCGATGAAGTTTACGGCTCATTGGGTACAGAGGGCAAATTCACAGAACAGACGCCACTTAGCCCGAATTCACCTTATTCAGCGAGCAAGGCTGCCGCGGACCATCTTGTCAAAGCTTTCGGGCATACGTGGGGTTTGAAGTATAACATTACGCGGTGTTCGAACAATTACGGGCCTTACCAGTTTCCGGAGAAACTGATTCCTCTGATGATTAACAACGCGTCAAATGACAAGGAACTTCCGGTATATGGTGACGGCTTGTATGTTCGTGACTGGCTGTACGTATATGACCACTGCACAGCGATATGGAAGGTGCTGACGGAAGCTCCGGCGAATGAAGTCTATAATATCGGCGGCTGCAATGAAAAAGGCAACCTTGAGGTTATCGAGCAGATACTCAACAAGCTTGGTAAACCTATGTCACTTGTTCGTCATGTCACGGACAGGCCCGGCCACGACAGGCGCTACGCGATTGACGCGAGCAAGATAATCCGCGAGCTTGGCTGGGGTCCTTCGGTAGCGTTTGAGGATGGCCTTAATCAAACAGTTGACTGGTATCTTGAGAATAAGGAGTGGCTGGAGCATATTGTCTCCGGTGACTACCAGAAGTATTACGCAGAAATGTACGGCGGCCGATAGGACGATGCCGAGACAATGCGAAGTTGTCCGGGATGGCAAAGGCTGCAGCGAGGGTTCCCAACTCGTCGGGATAAACTCGGATCTTCGGTGGTGAAATTGGGTTTGTTTTGTAGGAGGTCTGTGGGGGAGAATATTTCGATAATTCGTTGTCAGGGCAGTAGTTACGTTCATTTTAGCACCCTGCAAATTGGGTTTGTTTTGCATTTTTATGGCTGGCTGGGCGGTTCGGGGGCGGTGGGTTAGATTGGGTTTGTTTTTTCGCGGCTCTCGAACGCGCATTTTTCCATAATCCTTTTTGTAATAAGGGATTAGGGTGATTTTGGGGTTTTGGAAATTGGGTTTGTTTTGCATAATTGTTGGGTTGAAGGACGAAATGCGAATATCGAAATCCGAAATCCCGGCGTGCCGGGACTTCGCTCTGCTCAGCTTGGCGTTGCGACGAGTGGGGATAAACTGCGATGTTTGATGGTGGAATTGGGTTTGTTTTGCATAAAACGATTGTAGCCTGCGGGCAATCTGGGCAATATAGGTGGTGTGGTAGAACTTTAGGCAAAGGCGTGGACCCGGCGAATTGATCGCGGGTGAGAAGAAACCCCAAGAATAAATCTTGGGGCTAACCGTGCAATTGTTTGGTTCGATTGTGATCATAGTGTCTGTACCTCATTTTTGGGTGCTTAGAGCCTATCCGAATAACCCGCTCTATTGCGGCTGGCTGCAAAGTCCGCTGCCTGCGTTGTCGAGTCAAAATCGTCCTCAACGTAGCTTTGGTTACGCCTGCGGCGATTTTACCCCTGCGGCCTTGGCCTCGAACTTTTCGCTCGGCCTCATAACGACCCTGTTATTCGGATAGGCTCTTAGAAAAAGGGCGCCCTGCTATAATGGGGCCAACCCTCCTGTTTTTGTCGAAAATTCGGGTGTTTTTGGAATGGGCGAGTGACGTAAGTGCTTGTATAGAAAAGGATAAGAAAAATTGTAAGAAAACATGGACTCACCAAAAAAGGTTGCGTATTTGATTGATTCCGACTCTAACTGACAGATCGGTCAGTTAGAGAAGTAAAAAGTAAAAAGGGAAAAGCTTCGGTTAGCCACAGAAAACACAGAGAACCCCGACGAGTCGGGATGCAAGCAAAGATGAAAAGTGAAAAGTAAAAGAAAGACGGCAGTTTTTGACCGCGAATGGACGCTAATGGGCGCGAATGTAAGAATTAGAAATCAAAATGCAAAAATCAAAACCACAGAGCAAATATGAAAAAGTAAGGCAAGGCCGGGGCTTGGTGGGCAGAACCGGGATTTTGGGGTTTACGGGGGGGTTGTGAGTGGTGATAATGTCGGTGTGAAAAAGGCGTTAGCAGATTTGGCGAATATGTTGAAAAACCGGATGAAGTAACGGAAGGATTTGTAAGGAGAAGATAGAGAGGTTTTTTGAGGTTACATTAAGGCATTGTAGGCTTACATTGTGGCATTGTAAACGGGAAAAGAGCTTGAATACCGCGTTGTAGCTGTAAATGAAGCTGGCGAAGGACAAGCCAGTAATACGGTGATGGTGGTTTTGTGAAAAAAGATAGCCAAAGAGGAAAAGAGGTTTTTGATAAGGAGAAAGAAATGACACTGGAGATTAAGCAAAAATTAAATGTTAGGAAGGTTTTATTAGCAATAATTGGTGGCTTAATTACCATTACGATATTTAGGTATGCACTATCTCTCGCCATGGAATCAAGATATGGGATTGATACAGACACTCGTTATATGGGCAGATATCAATTTTCTTTCGCAATTGTTTTTACAATAATAATCAGTTCTTTCATAGGGGCCTTTTTCGCCGGAAGTGTTACAAAGAGAAAAGGATGGCTATTGGGAGTACTGCTTGTTCTCATCCCGAATTCTTTCTTAGCTGTTTTTATGTTTATAAGTCTATCTGGAAAATCGCTCACGTCTTCAGGACGTATCTGGTTGCAACATAGCATTATGGACATTAGCATCTGGGCTGCGATTCAATTGATCCCCTGTTTAGTGGGCGGACTTCTGGGGGAAAAGATGACCAATAGCGAATTAGATGAACCATTGTTATACGACGAATATGAGTTGCCTAACAAACTCGAAAGATTGGGTTTAGTAAATTTCTACTTTGGTGGCGGGTGGCGGTCGGTTCTTGTCATTCCTTTCTTGGCATTATGCCTTTACTTATTCGTCTATTATATCGGTGATGCTTTTCTGCTTTTGAAATGGTCAACCATTGGAGCAATATACATTCTGGTCCATCCCAGCCTTTGGTTATTCTGGTACATATTTCCTATCTGGGAGTTTTTCTTTGGCTTGCTATTTACTGCGATTGCTCTGCCGCTATATACTCCTCTGTGGTTCTATGGATTAGCAAACATGCAAGCATCAAGAGGTAAAAGGGGTTTTCAACTGGTCGGATTGATTTTGGCAATGGTTGTGGGAACGTCATTAGCTAGTTGGTTGGGTCATAAACCGATTATATGGTCTCTAAATAGTGTTACTTCGAGAGGAGTTAGCGTCTGGCCCATCCTACTTGATAAGGAAACAGCTCCGGTGACTTATCACAGGCTTGCTCTTGTCCATAAAGAAATAGGTGAGGATGAAAGGTCTGCAAAGGAATTTAAGAAAGCATATATTGCATATTGCGACCTTGGTCTGAATCTTATTACGAGGAAATCTTATTTTGCTGCCATAGATACCTATGAGCGTGCTGTTAGTATTTATCCTAAGGAGAGCGAACCTCATTACAAGTTAGGGATTGCCTATTATATGCTTGGTGAGTACGAATCGGCTGTAACAGAATATAATAGAGCTTTAGTCATCCAGCCCGAGAAGTTTGCCATCAATGTTAATCTTGCTTTAGCTTACGAAAAGATAAACAAAGATAAGGCAATTGAACAATGGATAAAATCCTTAGCCACAGGCGAATCTTCCTCTGTTTCTGAGGAGATAACATCTTGGATTTATGATTATGTCTACAATCCAGGTAAAGTAGGTTTAACCGCTCAAATGGAAGTGTATTTCAACAAACTTGAATTGTAAATTGTATGATTGTGAGTTTACAATATGGCATTTCGGGCTTACATCGTCGAATTACAGCTTTACATCGTGGCGTTGTGAGTTTACATTGAGGCTTTGTAAGGTTACATCAAGGCATTGCAGGCTTACAACGTGGCACTGTAAGGGTACATTAAAGCATTGTAAGCGTACTTCGTAGCATTGTAAACGAGCGAAAAGCGAAAAGGGCTGTAAGCTCTTTAATTTAATGGAGTTAAGTGAAAAAACGAGAAGAAGGAAATTCGAGAAAGATTATGGAATCTAAAGGCTTGGTACAGCGAATATGAATGTTTTATACAAATATTGTGATCAGAAGGGTGTTGAAAAAATATTGAGGACACTGGAATTAAAATTGCCGTATATTTCAGATGTCAACGACCCATATGAATGTTCACCAGTTTTTGATTGTACGCATGACAAAGCTGCAATAGAAGAGCATTGTTTATTTCGATTGAAACTCATGGGGAGAACCCCACCTGTAGACTTTAGACAAACAATTAAACATGATGAAATGCGTGAAAAGTTTATAGATGGCGCAGAGGATAGCCTGAAAGCCATAAACCGAACAAGCTGTTTGCTATCTGTTTCAGAAACTGCACAAAATACCGTGATGTGGGCTCATTATACTGAGCAACATAAAGGAGCAGTAATCGGGATTGATTTTGATAATGTTTTTCCTGATACAAATAGACAGCTTGGTATTTTGATGGAACGTGTAAACTATTCTGAAGATAGACTCAAAGTAAATGTTTTGTCCGAGTCCTTGGAAGAAGAATTTAAAAAAGTCCCATTCGCCAAATCAATCGATTGGGAATATGAAAAAGAAATTCGTTCGGTACTCCCTGTTGGGTTTATGGAAGGATTGCGGCAAATAAAGTTGGCACGTCTTAAACACTTCAAGGGCAAGAAAACTTGGTTTTTGCGACTGAAACCAGCATCGATAAGAGAAGTTGTTTTTGGTTTAGACACCAGCGACGATTTAAAGTCAAAGATTAGGGAGTTAATTGAGCGACCAGAATTGCAACACGTAAAATTACGTCAAGCTGAAGAATCGGAAACATATACCCTTAATTTGAAGGAATGCAACTTTTTATTGAAAGGATTTTAGATAAAATGGCAAGGTTTCTCCGAACGGGAACTGTATTGCTGCCGGTGAGTTTGGTCGTTTAGTCTGCAAAGGAATAGTAGTCATGGCCAAGTCGAAGAAGCAATGGATATGGGCGCCGGCAAAACCTTCAAAGGTTCCGGATGCCCTCAAACGAGAGGTTTCAGCTAAAGCAAATGCCCTTGTCGAAGAACACATCCGGCCGGAGCACGTGAAAGCTCCTCCCAGGAATCCAAGGTTCAACTACATAGAAGATATCTTCACGAAGTGGCGAGGTCGTTACTTCTACTTCATGGCGAAATATGCGTCTGCCGCACCCAACCGTATTTCCCCTTTCTTTGAAGTCGGCTTTGCTCGTCTTGAGTTTATTGGTGAGAATCGATTTGATTTGTCTTACTTCAGACATACCGGGAAATGGTGGTCAGCCTTTTTCGGCCTGACTGTCGATGAGGCCTTGAATTTAGTAAGATCAGAAGGCCTCTTCAATCCATAATAAGCTACGGGAAAATCTGAGAATTTAAATATCCGCTGCTGGAGCCGAAGATAGTGCACAACTTATATACGCTGTCGCCTGTTGTGTGAGTTTTACTGAAGAGCCGGATGAGGGTAATCTTCACGTCTGGTTCTGTTAGGGGCATTGAAGTTCTTCACATGGTTGAATATTGTGGCACTCTTGATACCGAAAGGCAAGAAAGACAGAGAACACAAATTAAACCTAAATGAAGGAATCATATTATGCCTACTCGACAGTTGTTCGGGAGGTGGAAGAGTCTGCTGTTTCTTTAGGTGAGAACAGCGGCGATGGCAAAGTAGAACGCGTTGGCTAATCCATGAAACAGAATGGGGGCCAGTAACGAGCGTGTTCTGATAAAGAGCCAGGCAAGAACCAGACCGGGCAGGAATGTCAGGGCGGACAGCATCGAGCCTTTAACGATGACATGGGCCAGGGCGAAAACGGCGGCTGATATGCAGATTGTCATCCAGCGGCACATCGGCGCTTGTATGGCGGGCAGCATGCGCATCAGGGTGAGAATTCTCGTCTGAATATAACCTCTGAAGAATAATTCCTCGGCAATTGCCACGTACATGAATTGATAAAACAACCACGTGAGCCAGTGGTTTCCGGCAGGGGCAACAGGGGACAGGTAGAATTGGCATCCGCACTGTTTCAGCAGCCACAAAACCAGCAGTGCGGCAGGGAACAACAAGATGCAGCTAAGGAAGACGGCCCGGAGCGAAGACAGCATTCGCCTTCTTTCAAAACCGATGATTGCGAACTTTTCATTCCTTATTGCCGCGGGTAACAGTGCAGCGGCAACGAGAATTGCCGGAACCACAAACCATGCAGCTTTTGCTATAGAGTTTGAGTTGATGATTTTAACGGCCAGTATCGCGATTGTTGTTACAAGAATGGTTTCAATCAATAGGACAAGATTGGCTCTTTTTGGCCCGTCGAAAGATAATACGGTCGGACGGGTTATCGAGAGTGAATCGACAATGCTCGATTGTCTGGCAGGAAGGCTCATCTTCTTATTTGTTTCTCAAAACATTCCGGGCTTTATGCTTTCGTGCATCATTTAGTCTCAGGATTATCATGACCAGAACCAATACTGCGTACGGAAGCATATACTCCAGAATCCCCCCCTGGCCGTTTGAAGACATTGAGCAACCACCCCCACCTCCACCACCGCCGGCAGCGCTGCTGGTACTGCCTACGAAGAACTGGGTGAAGTGCGTTGTCTTGAAACGAAGGGCATATAATGTTGGTGATATTTCGATGGTCTCAGCGTCCGTTATACCTTGTTGGCTGATGCTGGCAGTGAGCGGATCATACCAGTATATCGAAGCGGTCTGGCCTGTAATTGGTACGCTGTAAGGTATTGTAATGGTTACAGGCTGGCTGAAAGTTATTCCACTGGGGCTGAACTCATAGGGCAGGCTGAGGCGGTCGCAACTGACTTTTGGCGGATTCTCGACGCTCAGTATCTCAATCGTTATATCACTTGGGTACGCCCCTGCCGGTACGACGACGGAAACATCGTCTTCATCATTTATAGCATCGGGCAGTGTACCGACAGTGCCGCCGGTTGAAGCAGGAATCTCGCCCGACGCCAGTGCCGCGGTTTCGAGGAAGGTACTTCCTGCGTAGTAAATGTCCGCAGCGGTATTCCTGTTGTCAACCCAGACAAGATACGGATGGGCGTCCGCGTTTATCCCCATTGCCGGGATGCTCTGACTTGAGTTTGTGCCGTCGTCACCGACAAAGATGTTCTGTCCGGAGGCCGTTGCCGTCTGGTAGAAGTACAAATCTGTGTCTCCGCCGGTCGATACATTTCGAAAGTCCTGCCAGCATGAGAATACCTTTAGACTATTGCCTGTGCTGCCTGTGACTGCAATTGCAGGAGCCTGTTGGTCATAGCCGGTTGTGTCGATAATACTGGTACCAGTAAGCGAACTGGTCGGCAGAGTGTTTGAACTGGCATAATATATGTCATTGTTGCCGGCAGTGTCATCGGCCCAGAGTACATGCAGAATGGAACCGGCGGCCTCGGCAGCAATAGCAGGCTGGGACTGGTTGGCAGTTTTGACTACCACAGGAACATTTGTCCATGGCCCATCCGCAGAGGATGCGCCGTAGATATCCTGGTTGCCGTTTCGGGTGTCAGTCCAAAGCAGGTAAATCTTATTGGTCGCATCGACTGCAGCAGCAAGTTGGGTTTGGTCTGCGGTGTTGGAAGTTACCTGCCACAGGGTTCTTGATGATACAAAACGGTCCGTGGAACGCATGATGTATATGTCCTGGTTTCCTGCGGTATCATCCTGCCATGCAACATAGGCATTTACTGGTGTGGCGGCATCGACGACTGTTATGGGATTGGTCTGATTGTAATTCGAACTGGTCAGTCTTAGCACATTCGCCCAGGTAGTGCCGTCAGTTGAAGTTGCGACGTATATGTCCCAGTTTCCGTATCTGTTATCCTGCCATGCGAGGTAGAGTTTACCATCGGGGTCGACAGCAATCGATGGATTGCATTGGTCGGCTTCATTCGAGGTCATCTGGATGCTGTCGGCGAAGGTTGTTGCACCTGTGGGCATTTTCGCAAGATAAATATCTCTTTGGCCCTGCGGCCCGGCATGCCAAACAGCCCAGATGTTACCGCTGCTGTCGCATACGGTTTCCGGCTTGCCGCAGTCGAGCGGATTCGACGCTGAATTAACCTGCAGGTTTTGCCCGAACATCCGCATCTCGGTGGCGAACGAATAGCTGTACCGACTCATTGCGTTGCCAATAAGGTCAGCCGCATCGACTGTTACGGCCACAGTCTGGTCGGAGTCGAAAAGGTCGTTGGGTTGATAAACAAAGGTGTAATCAGCATTGGTTCCGCTTCGTCGGCAGTGGCCGTATGAACTGCTGTAGTCGGCTGAGTCTCCAATGTAGACGAGGTTGTTATTGACTTTAATAATCACGGAATCAGGATCGACGCCTTTGCCTGTGTCTGCAATGTTTAAGGTTATCAGGTTGTTCAAGGGTACCTGTATGGCATCAACGGCTGGTGAACCGGTAGTAACGGTTGGTGCCGATGTGTCGGCGGTAACTGCAATGGTAATCGTCTCGGAGTCGCTGAGTGTGCCGCTGTCGGCAGTGAAAGTAAGCGGATAGGAGCCGGCCTGGGCCGATGTGGGTGTCCAGTTGAAGGTATGGTTCGTAGAATCAAAGGTAGCTCCGGTGGGCAGGCTGCTGGTCGAATAGCTAATCGCGTCACCATCCGGATCGGTAGCGCTTACTGAGAAGGTCAGAGGCTCGGCGGCAAAAACCGATTGATTGCCTATGCTGCTTATGGTTGGAGGCCTGTCGACATTATTTACCGTTATCGTGATGGCCTCAGTATCCTCTGCGGTGCCATCAGTAGCTGTAAATGTGGTGCTGTCAGGGCCTGCCTGGTCGTAGCCCGGTGTCCAGCTAAATGCACCTGTGGTAGTGTTAAATGCGGCCCCTGCTGGGAGTGGGTCTATCGAGTAAGTGATTGTATCACCGTCAGGGTCGGTGGCGCTAATCGTAAAACTTAGAGTGGCGCCTTCATCCACGGATTTATTGCCTATAGCGGCAAGAACCGGGGTCCTGTTGACATTGGTTACTGTGATGGTGATCGTTTCGGAATCCTGGGCCTGGCCGTCGCTTGCATAAAAAGTTATCTGATAAGTGCCTGCCTGGCTATAGGTGGGAGTCCAACTGAAGACTTGGTTTGCAAATGCAGCGCCGGTTGGCAGAGTACTTTTTGAATAGTTTATAGTATCACTATCGGCGTCTGTAGCAGTTACATTAAATGCCAGAGCGGTACCTTCGCTAACGTTCTTGTCGCCAATGGTCTGTAGTACCGGAGCGTGATTATTGGGATCATGCGCAACATACTCGTAACAGCCGGCATCAGGCGGGGAAACGCGGGAAACGCCGAGAATATCCGAGATTGGGGCGTCAGTGGAACTGCCAAAATTGACTGCTTTAGCAGTAGATTTCAAAGTAAAATCGTCATTGGCATAGTCCGTGAACAAAGCTTCCATTTCAGCACTGGTCATATTCCAATCACCCTGACCCTTTTCCTGTGCTGTTCTATACTCGTAATCAGTATCATTTGGCCCCGGAACAGTCAGAAAAGAAAATCCTCCACAGATATTATTCCCTTCGTTTAAGACCTGCCCAAATGCCGCATTATAAATTATAGTTCTCGTGCCTAAATTATTATGAACGTTAAAAGTTAGAACGGGAACGGCCATCCAATAAGTTGTGTTTGGAGGTTGGTTATCAACGCTTGATGTATTTGTGACTATACATCTGTACGGATTCCCGCCGGATAAGACATTCCATCCTGTTCGATATGATTGTCCAGTTGCCCAGTCGTATATATTGCTTTCAACATCTATATCAGCTTGTGTACTAACAGTTTTGCAAATGGTATTGTTGCGAATTGTACCGCTTATCGAACATGCTTCTACTTTAATGGCACTGGCATACCATGCACCGTAAAGAAGATTATTCTCTATTAATACATCTTCCATCTCGTGCAAAAATATCCCCTGCCCTCTCGTATCGTGTATAACGTTTCGTCTGATTATGTTATTTTTAAGTGTCCAAATGCGGGGTACGGCAGCATACAATTGAATCGCGTCTGGGTGTGCGCCATCGGTTCGAGAACTGGGAGTAACGGTAACGCCACTTAATTGTCCCATAACTTGCTGATCCACAGACCAAGCGGTATAATAATCAGAACTGTTAATATAAACTACCTGATGAGTACCGCTGGCCTGCGCTACTATCACGCCTGATACAGCGCCCTGAGTAACCGTTTCTCCGATAGTAAAAGTTCCGGTTATTGTGTCATATATATCGTATAATATCACAGTTGCCTTCTCGCAGGCTAAGTCATATATCTGATTGTCTTCGATAGTGCTGTTACTCATCTCCGAAAAAGATATTGCATCGTCTGTAAGGTGATGAATATTGCAATTTTTGATTATAATACCGTTTTCAGTTGCGCCATTTCGGTCACCAACAAAACTACCTGTAATTCCATTTCCACAGGTTGTGATTTCACAATTATCAATTTCTATATATTGAGACACATGGGAGTAAGTCGAACTTGCGCTTTTTATGGTGACGGCTCGGCCAGTATAAGGACTTAATAAACCCTCAAGGTAAGAGTTTTTCAGTTTAATATAATTGGCGCCCATAAACTTAACAAGATAGATTTCCGGACCGGTCTTGCCGGTCCAAGTTATATTCATCCCATCTATAATAACACGCATATTTACTTGTGCAGTTTGAAATGCAGTGCCAAATATTATTTCCCAAAAATGAGCAGTAGCGCCGGTTGCGGCCCTATATGTCACCCAATCTCCGGGGTCTGAAACGTCCATCCACTTCCATTGGTCATACTCACCTGTTTGCAGAATCACCGTATCGCCAGCGACAACTAATGGATTTGCTCCCACACCTGCGTATTTCGTGTCCCAACACGCCCTGTTAATAGTTTTCCACGGATGGGTACTGTCGCCAGTATTGGCATCGTTGCCGTTCACGGCATCGAGATAATATGTGGCTGCGGCTGCAGAGTTAGTAAAACCTGCAAGACAAAACAGAACAGCTAACAGCAGACAGTGTATGAGCGTCCTTGAGAAACTGGATGATCCTTTGTGCAACAAACGAAATGTTTTGATTTTACGAGCTAACACGTTCGCCCTCCTTCGGGAAAAAGGCTTCTGCTATATCCATCCAGTATAAAGTCTAACAATAAATCCTGTCGCAGACAAAAACTTGGCGTCTATGCCCACCCCATAGTTATGTGTAGACTTTCGAGGCTGACCCATATATCTGGTTGGTCATACTGGTAAACCCCATACTGTGGATTATAACGATTGTAGTAGTAATGTCAAATTCTAAATGTGGGCGGTCGAGGCTTTTTTGCACACTCAATAGCCCGCTGGGGCTAATTGTTTCGCTTTTATAGGACTTCTGTGCGAGTTACCTTAGTTCTTTTTCCTGCGGCAGTTAGCTCATTTTTTTTGAAGAAAAGGGCTTGACAAAAAAGCGGCTTTACGGTATCATAAGGCTTCGTTGAAGGTACCATCAGGGATGGTGGTGCTAAAGAACTTCCTCATGGAGAGAGTTCGTTAGTGTTGGTATTGCTCGCAAGCTGTGAGCATTGTCAGCAAGTGTATGGGGGAGTAATACTGGATAGTAGCAAAATAACAATGAATTGGACAGGAGTTTTTGCGGATATTTGTGTTACCACTTTTGGGTTATGCTGTCTGATGTAGTTTTACAGCGTTTGCTTCAATTGCGTTAGTTAAGGGGAGCTTTTACGGCACAATCAACGAACAATAAATTAAGGGGTGGTGACAGCAAAGGATGGGCCTGGATTTTGGCTATTGTACTGCTCGTGTTATCCGGCATAGTATACCGCGTTGCAGGTTCACGGCTCGAGTTGTTGACAGCAAAACCGAGTATGCTACCAGTCCCCTTAAGTAATTTTCCAATGCAGATTGGCCGGTGGTCGGGTAGGGACCTTGTCATCGCGACGACCACCCAGGAGTACATGCAAAAGGAACTTGCGGATGACTACATCAGCCGACGGTACATCAACTCGGAGACCAAATCGTGGGCGGATGTTTATGTTGTATATTGTTCAACGCGACCGGGGGGTCTGTTAGGCCATCGTCCGCGTATTTGCTATCCCGGTAACGGCTGGATTCACAATAGTACGAAGGAATCAACATTTGTTACAAAAACCGGCCGTTCAATACCCTGCTTAATCCACCGATTCAGTAAGCCCGACCTTCTGGAGGATATAGTTGTGATGAACTTCTATATTCTGAATGGCAGTATCAGTACCGACGAGAGCAAGTTTTCCGGATTGTTCGGGCGAAGACCGAATATAGAAGGCAACCCAGCCCGGTATGTGGCCCAGGTCCAGATAAGCTCGTTTCTGGAAAGTTCGGTTCTGGCGGCAGCGACGGAAATGGCAGAATCAATACTGGATTTTATGCCTGACGCCAACGGCAAAGCCAGAGCGGCAGAGTATATCAATATAACAAGCAGTGCTCTGAATTGAACTAAAGGCTCTGCCTGCCAGGACCGGCGACCGGAAAAAGATTATAAGTATTGCAGTTACAGAAAGTTGCATCGTTTTTTGCAATGCAACCGACAGGGACGGAGTGTAACTGGAGGGCAATCCTGCATCAACGCAAGGCTTGTTTTCGATAGATTATGGAAGGCATTGTCATAGAGAAAAGAGCACGACCGCTTGCCGGACAAACAGCAAATCAGTTCTTCGATACTGAATACTTGAAGGCCGACCTGAAGGGTCGTTCGGTTCGAGGCGGGGCGATAACGGTCTTTTCGCAGGGCTGCAGATTTGTCCTCCAAACCGGTTCGACTGTAGTTCTGGCTCGCATATTGACGCCGCAGGATTACGGTTTGATTGCTATGGTTGCTACGATCAGCGGGTTTGTTGCGCTGTTCAAAGATATGGGCCTTTCTATGGCCACTATTCAGAAGGCCGAGATCAATCATTCACAAGTTAGTACTCTTTTCTGGATAAATGTAGCGGTCAGCATTGCACTGGCGTTGGTTTTGGCTGCGATAGCCCCTGTAATCTCCTGGTTCTATAACGAGCCAAGGTTGATTTATATCACGTTTGTCCTGGCTGGTACTTTTATATTTTCGGGGTTGACGGTGCAGCACCAAGCCCTGTTGCGGAGGCAAATGAGGTTTTCAACTCTTGCCGTGGTCGAAATAGGGTCTGTAGCAGTTGGCATCGTTACTGGGATTGTCCTGGCATGGTATGGCGCAGGTTATTGGGCGTTGGTTGGCCTATCTGCTGCCATGGCACTGAGTAATGCGGTTCTGGTTTGGATTTTATGTGAATGGCGTCCCGGGTTGCCCGTTCGTGGGGCAGGGGTCCGCTCTATGGTCGCCTTCGGCAGCCATCTGACGGGTTTCGATACAGTTAATTACTTTGCTCGAAATCTCGACCAAATCCTTCTGGGACGATTTTATGGTGCGAATGTCCTTGGTCTGTACAGCAAGGCCTATAGCATAATGATGTTACCCATAATCCAAGTTCGTGGGCCATTGAACGCTGTGGCCATTCCAGCACTGAGCCATATTCAAGACGACCCTGTTAGGTATAAGAGATATTACATCAAGCTGGTCACTTTGCTGGCTTTTATCACAATGCCGCTGATGGTCTTTCTATTCTTTTGTGCGGATCGGGTCGTTCATCTATTGTTAGGTGACCAATGGTCTGGGGCTGTTAATATTTTTAAGATATTGTGTGTGACTGCTTTTTTTCAACCTGTGGGAACTACGTGGGGAATTGTGCTTATTTCGTTGGGACAATCCAAAAGATATTTAACATGGGGTATCGTAAATAGTATATTCATCGTTATTTCTTTTGTTTTTGGTCTGCCGTGGGGGGCTATTGGTGTTGCTGCGGCATACACAATCGCCAGTTATGTAATATTAGTACCTACGTTGTGGTATTGTTTCAGGCGAACCCCTGTTTCTATAACGGACTTTTTTTCAGCTATTTCCAGACCAGTTGGAGCCAGTATTTGTATGGGAACGGTCATTTTCACCAGTTATTTGTTTTTACAAAATTATTCAGATATTATGGTGCTCGGGGTTTGTTTTGTTCTTGGTCTGTTGTCATACCTTTTGGTGTGGGTTTTAATACCAGGTGGAGTCCAAACACTGCGAGAACTGGTTTCATATAAGCGATTAAATATATTGTAATGGTCCGTTAAAAAGTAAAACTTTATAGCGAACGGTACAAGAAGATGATATTAGTGAATTTGGGTTCACTGAGTATTAGCCAGTAGAGAAATGATGCTGCGGGAGTTGAAGGAGTAAATGACTAAATCATGGAAAGAAAGAAACTGAATATTTCGCTGTTGCTGCCCAATAGGGGTATAGGTGGAGGAGTTCGTTCTACGGCTCGTGTCGGCAATGAACTTTTATCTCGTGGTCATTCCGTTCGTATTTTTTATCGAAAAAGAGCGGTTAGACTTCGCCATCACCTCGGCAATTTATACCGTTGTATCAGGTATGGGCCGTCTCGCGACTGGTTGACAACATTCACCGGCGTTTCAACTGAGTATGATAAACTTGAAGCGAAATATTTTTCGCAGGATGAGTTGATTGTATCTATGTGCGCGCAGACTACTTTGGATATGTGGAAATTACCACCCGATGTCGGCATTAAGGTTTTGTATTGCCGGGGGGCAGAGATAGAGAACTGGGATAAAATGTTAGAGTCATGGAAGATTCCCATTCCTAAAATAGTAACTTCATCCCGGTTGGCAGAAATGGTCAATAAGGAGGTGGGCCAATCTGTGGTCGGGATAGTACCTAACGGCGTGGATACTGACATATATTACCCATCAGTCCCAGAATGCGAGAGAATCGGGATAGGTGCATCCTATCGGACAAGCCCATCAAAGGACCCAGTCAGCACTATACGAGTTATGGAGATGCTGCGAAGAAAGTTGCCTGATATTCCACGCTATATATATAGCTCCGCAAGAAAACCCAGGGAGTTAAAAGGCGTTCGTTATACCTGCTTTCCAACAGTGGAAAAGGTCAGAGATATCTATTCAAGTTGCAAAGTGTGGTTTTTGAATAGCATTAAAGAGGGCTTTGGAAATCCTATACTGGAGGCGATGGCGTGTGGGTGTGTTGTGGTCAGTACAGATTGCGGCGGGCCCAGTGATATAATCCGTGACGGGGAAAACGGTTTTTTAGTCGATGTCGGGAATACTGGCGCGATGGCATATAAAATTGAGCTTCTTTGCAAAGATGAACAGTTGCGAAAGCAGATGAGCGCAAATGCAATAAAGACCGCCAAGCAGTTTACGTGGCCCGGAGCAGTAGATAAGTTGGAAGGGTATCTGTATTCAATTTATGATAAAAGTATTTGTTCCAAAAAATAAATAAATTAACCTCTAATCGTGACGACTGAAATGACAGAGACAAAGACAAGAATCACCTGTGAAACCAGAGATAGTGAAGAACGTCATATATCACTTTCCCTGCTATGTCGAAGAGGATTTAATCTTATAGCGGTAGTAGTTCATCAATTAAGATGGCGTTGGCGTTTTAAGGAATTTGGATGGCGGTCACGGCTGGAAAAGTGTGACATACTGACAAATCCGAGAATGATATCAATAGGTCGGAAAGTGAGGATATGGAAGGGATCCCGTATTGAGGCCTTGGGCGATAGGAATGGCAAATACCCCAAGATAATTATAGGTGATGGTACGAGTATACATATGAACTTTCATTGCGGTGCGGCCGAGTCAGTTACTATTGGCAAGGATGTGTTAGTAGCCGGAGGCGTTTATATAACCGATCACGATCACAAATTCGACGATCCCAAAATTCCACCGATAAGGTGTTCTGAGTTGATAAGTAAACCCGTAGTCATAGAAGACGGAGTCTGGCTGGGAGAAGGCTGTGTTATCCTAAAGGGGGTAACCGTTCACCGCAGGGCAGTAGTTGGTGCAAATGCAGTAGTTACCAAGGATGTTCCACCAGAAGTAGTTGTGGGAGGCATACCAGCTAGAATAATCCGACACATATTTCCTAAGCGGACCGACCAGTAAATAATCTTTTATATAGATGCGTTTAAGATGTTTTAGATTTCTTTTTCAGTTGGCTCTTTTTCAGTAACGATGAACGAGATTACAACACTTATTACAATACTTTTGGCCCTGATGGTCCTTGTAGTTCCAAGGAAGCATTTTATACTTCCGTTTATTCTTGGTGCTTGTTTTATACCGGTTGACCAGCGAATATTAATTGCAGGTTTGGATTTCACACCGATACGAATGCTAATTTTAGTGGGAGCTTTACGTGTATTGCTTTGTAATGAATGGCGCCCGATAAAATGGAATGTTTTTGACAAGGTGCTGTTGGCCTGGGCGGTATGTGGCGCCATTATTTATGTATTACAGTGGGGAGACATGAGAGCTGTTATTTTTAAGTGTGGTGTCTTATATGACATATTAGGATTGTATGGGTTGTTTCGATTTTATATACGTTCATGGTCAGAAGTTAGATACATTATTAAGATATTGGCGGCATGCCTTCTGGTAATGACTCCTTTTATTGTTCTGGAATGGCTTACAGGTCATAATCCCTTTGCACTGATAGGAATGGTTGTAACCGAGGTTCGCGAAGGGCGTCGGCGTTGCCAAGCATCGTTTCCGATTTCTATTCTGATGGGCATATTTTGGGCGACATTGTTACCATTGTTTTTTTCCATGGCCATGACAGATAAAAACAAACTACTGTATTGGGGTGCAGTCGTTGCGAGTATTTTGGCAGTTATTGCATCCGCCTCAAGTACGCCTGTGGGTACATTAATTGTTGTTTTAGTTGTAATTGGGTTCTTTAGGTGGCGGTACTATACTTCTTTGGCATGGAAGATATTTTTTCTTTCATTGGTTGTTCTGCATGTCGTTATGAAAGCTCCGGTTTGGCACTTGTTTGCCCGAGTAAATATGGTTGGGGGGTCAACGGGTTGGTACCGATATTATCTTATTGAACAGGCCATTAATCACTTCGATGAATGGGCGTGGGTGGGTACGCGTGATACATCAGGTTGGGAATATAGGTTTGACAGGCCACACCAACTTGATATTACTAATCAATTCATTTTAGAAGGGGTAACCGGTGGTGCAATAACTCTCGTTCTTTTTACAGTATTATTGGTAATCGCTTTCCGTACTCTAGCCAAATATTACCAGCAATCTCATGTACAAGAACAATTATGGATTTGTTGGGGTTTATTTGTCGCTCTGCTCGGGCATTGTGTTGCTTTCTTCGGAATATCCTATTTTGGCCAAATATACGTATTATGGTATCTCATGTTAGGCATTACAGGTTTTATTGCGCAAGAGAACACAAAAGAAAATAGTCTCTTTTTGTCGTAACTGCTGAGGGCATACCGGTATTTAACTTGAAGTTAACCGGTGTTAATGAGATGAATAGAAGGATAATAACATTATTGAAAAGAATAAACTCGGCGATAGTACATGTCAGAGGTATGAGTCCGCCAAGAGAAATACCTGCCGATTTGCTTAGTAGATACACCTTGGAGGGCAAAATTGAAACGAAACAATCATACTATAATGATGTTGGTCTGTCTTTTCTTCCGAGAATCAATACAAGGCATAAGATAAACTCATTTTTGAAGAAAGCAGAAAACAGGGAAGAAGACCATTACGAGGATACGGATAGATGGCTTTATAAAGCGTTTGAAAAGTATTCTATCGAAGGTACCAAGTGTGTAGTAATGGGTTCAGGCTCTGCGTTTTATGAAGCGGTATGCCTCTATTTTGGGGCAAAGTCTGTGACTACTATAGAATACAACAAAATAGTTTTCTTTCATCCGCAGATAAGAACTATTACACCAGCAGAATATGATAAGAACCCTGTGGAATTTGATGTCGGTATGTCAATTTCATCGTTTGAGCATGATGGCTTGGGCAGGTATGGAGATCCATTGAATCCCGAAGGCGATCTGGAGGCGATGCAGAAAGTGAAGTCAATAATCATGAAAGGAGGGATTTTATTCTTAGCTGTTCCTGTGGGGAAAGACTTGCTTGTTTGGAACGCCCATAGAATCTATGGCAGAATTCGTCTGCCTTTATTGATTAAAGGATGGGAGGTTCTGGAGACTTTCGGCTTTGTCGAGAGTCGGCTTGATACGGGGGAAGGTGGCAGTCACCAACCTATTTTTGTTCTGAGGAACAGTTGATCGCAGGCTTATGAAGTACGACGAGGGGAAAATTAGTAAATATCTAATTGTCAAAGCCAAGGGCGGTATGGGCAATCGGATGCTGTGTGCCATGACGGGTATCCTGTACGGTCAACTAAGCGGCAGAGCAGCGGTGGTTGACTGGCGAGACCAGGCCTATTCCAACGACGGTTCCAATACTTTTTCCAGGTTTTTCACCTGCGCAGAAGTTTATCCGGAAACGATTTTGCCAGCTGATGGGGCAGTTCAGCCCAGCGTATGGCAGGGGCAGGTTGACAAATCAATGAGCCAGATGCTGCATGAACATGACCCAACCAAGCATAACAGCCTGTTGATTCATCGCAAATACTCAATAGACGTACGAAAGCTCGATTATGACGAGAAAATCGCCGTCTTCTGGTATTACAAGGACCGCTTACGGGCCTTAACAAAGAATCTGGCAAAGAAGGGGCATGCTTTTGCCGGCCTGAGCAGGCCGCAGATAATTCGAAAAATGCTTACAGAACAGATGCCCATCCAGGAGCAAATTCGCAGCAGGATAGCGGAATTCAAGGCAAAATACTGGCATGACACTGTTATCGGCCTGCACATTCGCCACACGGACCGACAAACGAACCTCGGCAAATACGAACGGGCCGTGCGGCGTTTTCTTCAGCGGTCGCCGGGGGCACATATCTTCCTGGCGACCGACAATCAACAGGTCAGTAACGAATATCGCAGCAAATTCGAGAACGTCTTTTCGACACCGAAGTGGTTCCCTGAGGGGCTGTCTTCCATGCACCAGAATGACAGTTGCCCGGACAGGGTAGCCAACGGAATCGAGGCGCTTGTGGATATGTATCTGCTGGCTGAGTGTGATTATCTTATTTATCCGGGCTGCTCCACTTTTTCGTGGATATCACGGGTGCTATCAAACATCGGCAGCGAGAGAGTTGTGGATATAGACAGGTTTAATCCCAAGGTGCAACTGAAGCAGCTCATTCGCGAACTGATTATGTGATAGGTATTTGACAGGACTAAAAAATACTGTGGGAACCGTTGTTTTTATATGCGTATTGTGCGTAACTGGTGCTGGCTTTCTATATCTGGCAGTACCGTGGATTTATGGCAGGTACAGCAAGGTAGTGCTTAAGCGTAAGGCTGTCAAATCCAATGCGCTTGTGCTAACAATAGATGATGGTCCCGGTGACCGTCTCACACCAGTCATTTTGGGTATGCTCAATGAGCATCATGCGAAAGCCACATTCTTTTTGCTCGGTAGAAACGTAGTCGGACGCGAAGCCATTGTCAGACAGATTCATGCCGCCGGACATGAGATATGTTCTCATGGTTATGATCATTTGAACTACTGGAAGGTTTCACCGTTTCTCGCGATCTCTGATATTAGGCGCGGTTGGAAAGCCATCGACAAGGCATTAGGGCAAAAACGGTGTGTATATCCCTTTCGCCCTCCGGGCGGAAAGCTTAATCTATTTTGTCTAGTATACCTGTGGCTTCGCAGGGTTCCAATTCTGTATTGGACGTTGGTTTCCAGCGACACATGGCCTACGGAGAAACGAGACAGTCGGCGGGCGGCTTTATTGGCAGGCAAGACAGGCGGGGCAGTTGTGTTAGTTCATGATTTTGACCGTACTAACAGTGATATAAATGAAATGGTACTCGATTCCATCAGATCGTCTTTGTCAATGGCAAAAGAAAAAGGAATGAAGGTGATGGCGTTATCAGAGCTTCTCGGGCTAAGTGCGGAGATGTGATTGGACGTATCGGTCGTTATAATTAACTGGAACACGCGTGACATTCTCAGGAATTGTCTTATATCCATTTTTGCAAACACGAAAAATGTTGAATTTGAAGTTATTGTGATTGACAATGCTTCATCTGACGGTTCTGTTGATATGTTGAAGTCAGAATTTCCACAGGTTGTTTCAATTGAGAATTCTGTAAACCGAGGTTATGCAGTGGCTGTTAATCAGGGGATTGCTGTTGCCAAGGGAAGATATGTCTTGGCTTTGAACAGTGATATCATTATTTGTGATAACGCGATCGAAAAAACGATACGGTATGCAGATAAGCATCTTGAAGCGGCGGTGATAGGTTGTCAGGTCTGGGAAGATTCTGACACAATTCAAACAACCTGTTTTCGATTCCCCAATGCAATAAATCTGTTTCTGCTTATGTTTGGGCTAGCTAAGATTTTCAAGTATAATAGGGTTTTGGGACGTGAGAGGATGCTTTGGTGGAACCGTAAAAGTGAACGTCAAGTAGATGTGATTTCCGGCAGTTTTATGCTGGTTCGCCAGGAGGCTATAGAACAAGTGGGCGGTATGGACGAAGACTATTTTTTGTATTACGAAGAAACTGATTGGTGTTATCGATTCAAACAGGCTGGTTGGGAAATGCGGTTTTGGCCAGGAGCTAAGATAATTCACGACCATGGTGGTAGGAACAGTAGTAAGCAGGAAGCAGTAAAAATGTATGTGCAGATGCAGAAAAGTTGTTTCATTTTCTTCAAAAAGCAACGTAATCTGGTAAGTTGCATTTCAGCCCGCCTGATTATGTCGCTTTCTTTAGCTCTTCGCCTTTGCTTTTGGTCAGCAGCACTGTTAATTAAATATATATGTAGTGATACTAAATATGAAAAGCAGAAAGTTGAAGAAGTGTGGGCCGCTTTCAACTATTGTGTTTTTGGAATTGAGCCAAAAGATTAGTTTCAGTAAAATATTACATGTTAAGTTTGCTTAAAGATCTGATAGAATTTATTTGTGCGGCAATTTATTATATTTATTTGTCCATTTTCAGAAACAAACCAGTTCGGGTTTTGATTTACTATCATGGGATCAGGAATATTGAAGCTGGGACTTTTGCAGAGCAGATGGTTTATCTGGCGAAGAACTGCATTGTTGTAAAACCCTCTGAGATAAAGAACAGCAATGTCGGCCCTAAAAGTGTTATAGTCGGGATAACATTTGACGATGCTTTTGTAAGTGTGATGGAAAATGCTGTGCCAATTTTGCGAGAGTATGGATTACCTGCCGGTATTTTTGTTCCTGTAGGTAATCTGGGGCAAAAGCCTCGCTGGGAGATGCCGGTTAATTGTTCTGATAGAGATGAAATTGTCATGAACGAAGAACAGATTGCTGAGCTGGATAAAGACGGATTTGAGATATTTTCACATACTGTTTCTCACCCAGTACTTACAAAGATCGATGATGTCAGGCTGGAAACTGAACTGGCTGAGTCAAGGCGAGCACTGGAAAGACTTGTTAATCACGCCGTGGTAGGGGTTAGCTATCCACACGGCGCTTGTGATGCTAGGGTATGTAACGTTGCCCAAAGGTGTGGTTATAAATTAGGTTTTACAATAGAGCCAAGTACGATAGAGAGTAATACGGATAATTTAAGAATCGGCAGGTTCTCTGTATCGCCGCGTGATAGCTTATTTAAGTTCAAGTTAAAGGTCAACGGAGCATATGAAGCCGTTGGGCTCTTAGGCGTACTAAAAACGTCACTCACAAGGTATTTTGGCAAATGGCGTGTAAAGTAGACATCGACAATTTCGAAAGAGCCGAGTGGGAACGATGCGCCAAGGGATTTGCTGATTACAGCATATACCAAACTTGGCCTTATCAGTACGTACGGGGAGAAATGGATCGCCAAAGGGTCAGCCGCTTTATTATTAAAGATGAAAATGGCCATGTGGCAGCAATGGGGCAGGTTCGTATTAAGCATGTCAAGATGCTGGGACTTAAGATAGGCTATATTCAATCAGGGCCTTTGGTTAGAGCATTTGACGGAACGTTAAGATGCGGTGTTGAGCCATTGAAGGCATTACGAATGGCCTATGTGGGGGACATAGTAAATGTTTTAAGAGTTATGCCCAATGTTTGCGATGATGAAACAGGCGGTCATGTATCAGATATGCTTATCGACAGTGGTTTTCAACCTGTTCGAAGAGTTGCACCATATCGTACTTTAATTTTGCCTTCTGACGGTAGTGAGGAAGCAATCAGAAAGAGGTTGCGTAAAAGTTTTCGTCGGGATTTACGCTATGCCGAAAAAGCCGGTATTGAAATAAGACAGGGTTATAACAATGAGTTATGTAATGTACTAAAAGAGTTATACCTTGAATCCTTGAAGAGGAAAGGGTTTCGCGGACTTGATGTACAGCAATTTATCAGAATCCAACAGATGCTCTCATCTTTTGAAAAAATGAATATTATCGTTGCCTATTACGGCGATGAACCAGTTTCAGCACTCTTGTCAAGTAATTTAGGAGATACGGCAATTGTGTTGCTGGCCGCAAGTAATGATAGAGGACTCAAGTGCGGTTCATCTTACCTCATATGGTATAGAGGCGCTGTCGACGCCATGAGCGCAGAAATGAAATGGTGTGATCTCGGTGGAATTGATCCATGTAAAAATCCAAATGTTTATCAATTTAAGGCTCGAATGGGGGGGCACGAAGTTTTCCACATCGGTGCTTTTGAGGCTTGTAATAACAGGTCTGTCAAAACTGTATGGCACATTGGGGACACACTCTATCGTCGCATCAAGAATAGATGAATAATGATTAAGCGATTTTACCTGTTTAGACTAAGGCGTTATTTCAAAGCAAATGGATTAGGCAAAATGATCCGTCGCTGTTTTGAAATGTTATGGCAAAAAACTTTTCGGAGGCAGTTTGTTATATTTGTTGCTGAGTTAACAAAATTAAATCATGAAGAAATCGTGATGCCACAAAATTTCATTGTGGAATGTAGGAAAAATGATGGGGAAGTCACTAAAGCTGAACTTGAAACACTAATGTATTATGGTGGAGAGCAAATTATTCGCTACGAATTGGAAGAACGGTTCAATAAAGGTGCTTATCTTTGGCTGATGAAAGTAGACGGTGAAGCTGTGGGTATGGTCTGGACGATCAGGCAAAGAACATTGAAACCGTATTATTGGCCAATGACATCTAATGACGTACATTGCTTTGATAATGAAGTCTTCCGTGATTACCGGGGACGAGGTATCAATTCGTTTCTTATTAATTATGTAGTATTAAAACTGAAGAGGAAAGGCTTTATTCGAGCCTTTATTGAAACCAGTAAAGACAATAAACCTGAAATTATATCTTTGTCCAAGACATTTTTTGCCGAGTTAGGCAGAGCCACACGATTAAATCTGTTGGGATATAACATTATCATTTGGTCAAAGTCAGGCTGTCGTAAAGCAGCTAGTCAATCCTAAATAAATTATTGGAAGGTAATGTTTACGCCGGCGGGCGAGATAATCCACCTTGGCGGTGCCAGCAGCAAGAAGGTCAGGACATGTATGGTAAACCAATGGCGTAAGAGCATGCTATTATACTACAGGAAACATAAAAGTTTGTTGGCGTATGTATCAGCGTGGATCCTGATAACGTTGTTTTTTCTCACAAGAGTACCCTATTGGCGGCTTAAAGCGGCTGCGGCAAGGCCGTCGGTGGAACGATAAAATAAGAAAGCTTCTTTGCCCAAATGTCAGAGAGCAACACAAAGTATATCATAATAACTCCGGCTTACAATGAGGCCGAATACATCGAACGAACCATTAAGGGGGTGTTGGCCCAATCTGTATTGCCGGAGAAGTGGATTGTCGTAGATGACGGCTCAACAGACAGCACGGCAGAGATTGTTCAGCGGTATGCAGAAGAGCATAAGTGGATTCAATACATACATCGAACACGAGAGTCCGAACAAAGCTATTATCGCAGTAATGTTTATGCTATTATGCTCGGATACGAACAGGTCAAGAAAACTGATTATGATTTTCTGGCAATACTGGATGCCGACATCGGTCTGCCGAACGACTATTATGAGCGGATATTTGAGAGGTTCAGCCGGGACGAAAAACTTGGGGTGGCTTCCGGTGTGTATCAGGACCTTGTAAATGGTCGGCTGCGAAAGGTACTGAACGACCGACGCTCGACCCCAAAGGCTATCCAGGTTTTCCGAAAGGAATGTTTTGAGCAGATCGGCGGGTATTTGCCACTGAAATACGGGGGGGAGGATACCTGTTCCTGCATTATGGCGAGAATGAACGGGTGGAAGAGTTGGTCATTTCCAGAACTTACTGTTGTACATAATAAGCCGGTGGGGACCGGACACGCAGGCAATATGTTAAAGATTCGCTTTCGACATGGCTTGAATGAGTACGGCCTGGCAACACACCCGCTGTTTATGATCGCAAAATCGCTGCGGCGATGCATCAGAGAAGGACCCTTTGTCTCAGGTGGCATTGCAAGGATGGCGGGCTTTTTATATGGTTACTGCCTGCGGGAAAAAAGGCAGATACCGGATGATATGGTTCGGTTTATTCGTAAAGAGCAAATGCGGCGGCTGCTTAATCTAAATCGAATCCAAAAAGCAAATAGAGTAATTATTGCCGGGGGTGCCAAAACTATAAAAATCTGTTTGGCGGCATCGAGTGGCGGGCATTTATCTCAACTGATAAGGTTATCCGAAAGTTGGAAAAATCACGAGGTATTTTGCGTTACCACCACGGATGTCGTTGAAAGAACAATCCGGGAATTTGGGAAAGTATATGTTGTGGGCGAGTGCAATCGAAATCACCCAATACGAGTGGTAAAGGTGTTTTTTCGATGTTTGCGGGCTGTTTTGCGAGAAAGGCCTGATGTTGTAGTCAGTACGGGCGCCGCGGCAGGGTGTATGGTTTGTTTTCTGGGCAAGATGATGGGCGCAAAAGTGATTTGGATTGACAGCATTACCAATGTGGAGCGAATATCACTTTCGGGCAGGATGGTCAGATACATTTCAGATTTGTTTCTGGTGCAGTGGCCGGAACTTGCAGGACGGTATAGAAAAGCTGAATATGTCGGGTCGGTGATATGATTTTTCTGACGGTTGGTACGCAATTTCCGTTTGACCGGCTGGTAAAAGCCGTCGATAAAATGATAGGCCAGAACGGTTTTGAAGAGAAAGTATTTGCGCAAATCGGATGCGGTTCCTATCGACCGCATAACTTCGAAACCGTATCAACCCTGGAAAAGGAAGTTTTTGATGAATATGTAAGCCGGTCATCCGGCATAATAGGGCACGCGGGAATGGGAACGATAGACATGGCTTTAGGAAATCATAAGCCGCTGATTGTTATGCCGAGACTGAAGAAGTATGGCGAGGTGGTAAATGACCATCAGCTCGCTATCGCACATAAGTTCGAGCAGCTTGGCCATATATTAGTGGCGTATACTGAAGATGAATTAGCGGAAAAACTCGGGCAATTGAAGCTTTTTGTCCCTAAGCCAAGAGAAAATCAAGCAGGTGCAGTAGCTGAGAGGATAGCAAGATTTCTTGATGGGATTTAATAAAGAAAATATCCATGCTGTTATCCTCACGGGGACTCGGGACTTTGGCCGATATCCCTTGGCTTCAAGACTGCCCGCTGCGGTGTGGCCGATAGCAGGCCGGCCGGCTATTGAACATTTGCTGCGTCATCTGTCCAGGCAGGGGATAAGGCACGCCACTATCTGTTCCAATGGTGACGGGCCACTGCTGAAAGAATCTATTACTGCGACCGGTTCGATAAAACTAAAATTCATGGATGAACCGCTGCCTGTGGGAACCGCCGGATGTATTCGAGATGCCGCTGAAGGTGACAAAAATGAACTGTTCCTGGTTTTTCCAGCGGCAATGACATCGCCACCGAATGTTGACCTGCTCATACAAGCTCACGAAAACGGCAAATCTGAACTAACGGTTGTGCTTGAACCGGCACCGGAAAATGGCGGGACGGGATGCAACTCAGCGGGGATTTATATTTGCCGGGCTTCGGTTCTGGAATATATCCCCAAAGAAGGTTACTGTGATATTAAGGAAGCCCTGATTCCAGCCTTGCTGCTGGCGGGCAAAACCATACACACCACAACGCTGAAGCAACCGACCGGAAGTTTTCGCAATCGAGTTGAATATCTGTCGGCGATTGCGAGCTATCTTCAAAGCGGCAGCGATTCAGATATAGATTTGCCCTGTAAAGCATTCAACAGACAAGAAAAAATCTGGCTTGCTCGCAGCGCTAAAGTTGATCCAAGTGCTCAAATTCATGGGCCGGTTGTAATTATGGCCGAAGCTGTTGTTTCGAAAGAAGCACTCATTTTTGGCCCCACCATAATCGGACGCGGCGCAAATATCGGCAATAATAGTTTAATAGTAAACAGCGTCCTTTGGGACGGTGCTCATGTCGGCGAAAATTGCCGGGTTCAAAGGTGTGTAGTCGATTACCAGGCTGTTGTGCGAAATCATACTGTTGTGCAGGAAAAGGCCATACCCTTTAAGCCGGAGGGAATGTTGAAAAGTCCGATTAGCGCCGCATTGGAAGTTATCAACTGTAAGGCGGACCGAATGCGTCAGGCATTGCAGACGCAGTTCGATAAGGTAAATGAAAAATTACCACGGTGGGCAAAATCGCCCAAAATAAATATTTTTTCGTGGCTGGCGGCTGGCCTGGTTGTGCTCGCATTCATTTGGTCTTATCGGCCTAATATTGTTGGTCTTTGGGTAATGTTGTTGCACAGCGACGAATATTCGAGCGGGCTGCTTGTGCCCCTTATTGCAGTCTATGTGCTGTGGGCGAGGCGGCAGATGTTGGCCGGGTGTCCACTAAAGCCGTGTATGTGGGGGATACTTGCGCTTATTGCCGCACAGATGGTCAGGCTTTTTGGACTGTTCTTCATGTACGGCTCGGCAGAGAGGCTTTCCATTGTTCTAACTGTCGCGGCATTGGTCCTGTTTTTGTTCGGCTGGCAGCTTTTCCGAAGGGTATGGACGATTCTGTTATTCCTGTTGCTGATGCTGCCGTGGCCCAATCGAATCCAGACTGCGGTGACACTTCCTCTGCAAAGCTGGGCCACGTCGTCGGCAGTATTCTGCCTGGAATTGTTTGGTTTCGAAGTTGTCCGCCAGGGTAACATTATCGAAATCGGCAATACTTCCGTAGCAGTTGCCGAGGCCTGCAATGGACTGCGAATGGTTATGGCGTTTTTTGTTATCACGGGCCTGGTTGTCCTGCTTGTCAAACGGACCTGGTGGGAAAAGATTATTGTTTTTGCATCGAGCCTGCCGGTTGCCTTGCTTTGTAATACGGCCCGATTAACAATTACCGCCATCGCTTTTACCGTCATCAATGGCGAAAAGTGGGAAAAAGTATTTCATGACTTTGGAGGATATGCAATGATGCCGCTGGCTCTTGCGATCATAGTTGGCGAACTGTGGCTCTTGACCAGGCTAACCGTGATGCCTAACAAACAGCAGTCAATAGTAATTACACGGAACAAGATATAACAAACGCCTAAGATCCCGTAAGGAGGATATAAGATGGATGAGTTGGAAAAACATCACGACAACATCATCGAACAGAAGATAGTCGATTTTGCACCGCCGGATAACGTTGAGGGCAATAGCGGCGAGATGCTCGCCGGCATTCTGCGCCGGTGGTACATCGTCCTGCTGATTTTCTTTGTTATCGTTGGCGCAGGCCTTCCCGCAATATGGCTGCTGATAAAGCCGGTGTATGTTGTAAACGGCACCATAGAGGTGGCGCCAATACTTCGAAACCCTCTGACCGGCGAGGCAGATACGGGTGAAATATCGAATTACCAGAGCTTTATGCTTACACAGGCTTCACTGGTGACAATTGATTCAGTGCTTCAAAGAGTTGCTGATGACCTGGCTGGCGCGAACCTGGACTTCTTCAAGAAACCTGCCACTGATTGGGTAACGAAGCTAAAGCAAAGAATCGACCATACCACAACAAGTACCGAGCCTGCGAGCATATTGAGACAGGCGATATCCGATGGTACCATACAGGTCGCTCCGGGCGGCAAAACGCAAATGCTCAACATCACGATGAGCAGCACAAACGCCGATGAAGCAAAGAAGATAGTGAACTCCTTCATCGATTCATATATGGCTTACAGCGGCAGTGCATCGTCTCAAAGCGAAGATCAAAACCTGAATCTTCTTGAAAGTGAGCGAACGCGTCTCGAGGCAAGAATTAAGCAGCACCGTGACAGAAAAAGAGACCTGGGCCAGGAATACGGAAGCACCAATTTGGGCGAACGATACGATGTGAAACTGACCAATCGGGTTGCGATGCTTCTGGCGGAAAAAACGAAGGCAGAGGTGCGGAGAATCGCTCTTGATGCAAAGGTGGCGCTTTTTAAGAATATGCCCAAGCAGACCATTCCGCCTCAAGACGTGCTGCGGATGAAGAATGAGTACATCAATAACGACACCACACTAAAGCAACTTACCCAGCAGGTCATGCAACTCGAACAGGATTTGATGATAGCCAAGCAGACACTTGGCCCCAAAAACCCTTTATTACAGCAGAAACAAAGCATTTTGGAATCGTTCCAGGGGCAACTTGAGAAAAAACGTCAGCAGTTGGGCGATGATTTTGACAAAACCATTGCCCAGGCAAATGCTAACACCGAGAACAAGGAAAAGCAAAAGATAGAGACCGAACTTGCCGAGGTCCTCGCCTACGAGCAAAAACTTAACGAGGTACTGGATAAGGAGGATACCCAAACCATAAACATCGGCAAGAAGCAGTTGGATATCGAGGAGTTGAACTACCAGTTGGGATTGGACCAGCAGTATTACGATACCGTTTGTCGTCGCCTCAAAGAACTTGAAATGGAGAGAAAACGTCCTGCCAGAGTCACCGTTGGTTACAGGGCGCAGTTTGTCGAAATACGCGACAAACGTACGAAGTACTCGGCGGCAATAGTTATTCTTGGTCTGGCGGCAGGCATGATGCTCGCATTTCTCAGAGACAAAGCAGACCAGAAGCTGTACAACCCCAATGATGTCACCAAGCGTATCGGCATTCGGATTATTGGTACTACCACCAGCCCGAACGCAGTCAGGAAGGCTCTTTTGCCAAAACAAGTCACCGAAGATTACCAGACCATTCGCGCTAATCTCGGACTGCTCAACGGCAAGGGCATCCCGGCAAAACTGGTGGTCACCAGCCCGGGGATGCGAGAAGGCAAAACCACTCTGGCTATCAATCTGGCAACAAGTATCGCCAAATCCGGCAAAAAGGTCTTGCTGATTGATGGCGACTTGAGAAAACCGGATATTGCCCGGTTATTGAATCTTCCAAAAGGAATAAGAGGATTGCAGGACCTGCTGTTCGGAAAAAACGGCCAACTGGCTATCCATAACATCCCTTCGACCGGCCTCGATGTATTAGCGGCGGATTCTCGTAATCGCAGCGATGCCTACGAACTGCTCGCCTTACCAGCCACCGCTCAACGCATAGATGCAATCAGCCGCAACTATGACCATATCATTATTGACACACCTCCGGTGCTTGCTTTTCCCGATGCCCTGATTTGGGCCAAAATGGCCGATGCCGTCCTGCTCACCAGCTTCGCCGGGCAAACTACTACTGGGGACCTCATGGAAACCAGGCAGAAGCTTGCACAGATAAATGTCAACGTGCTCGGAACCGTCTTGACAAATGTCCCGCTGGCTCACAGCTACTACCGTTATGGTTACAGCTACTACGCACAGGATGGTCGAAGGAAATCACGGGCCACCAGGGCCGGAAGAAAACTCCTGTTACCGACGGAGAGTACCCGGGAAGATAAAGAAAAATCCTGACCAGCCAAAGCAGACACATTAAACATCGAACAAATATGCAATTGATAGTCATACCTAATAACAGCGGCACCAACGCGCAGAACCCGGACGACTTTCTCGCTTTCGCTATCACAAACGAGCCTGTTGCACGTATTGTTTTAGACGGCTTGGCCGGGCGTCTGTCGTCAATCGGCGACCGGCGTGTAATGGTCGCATTGCCGCACCGTTGGGCCTGCGAATTAGACATAAGCTCATTGCAAGTCCTCCGCTATAGTAACAGTATCGCTCTTTCCGACAAGCATATTCAACTAATAAAGCAGCACTCGTGGTTCGCTGTCTCAAACGGTCGTTTCAACGCACGGATTAACGTTAAGCTGCTCAGGAAATTTCTGGCTGAAACCAACGCGGACATACTGACCGTCAGCGCCAGTTCCGACTTGCTTGCATGCCGGGAAAAGGTGCGATTGACACCACAGGGTAAGCTGGCAGGTTTCAGGCGGCTCTATTGCGACTGCATCGAACCGGCCGCTACGCCTTGTGATTGGCCGCACCATACCTTTATCAGGAGCGATAGAATTGATACCCTTTTGCAGGAAAAGAACGCCCTGCCGCAAACCTTCTCCGCCTTGTCAAAAGCTGTTCAATCAAACGGGTTAACACTACAGTCCATAAACATTGCAGGTACTTCAATCGATCTGAGCACCGAGCAGGGATTGTTGCATTTTCTTGCCGACACGCTTGGCATGACATCGAAAAATCGTACCGGCTCCAAATTAGTTCGAGAGAACTCGGGCAGAAACGGCAAGGCCGTACCACCGAATGCAAGAATCATTGGGAAAGTCCTGTTCGGACATAACGTCACCGTAGGCCGCGATGCAATTATAATAGGTCCCACGATTGTAGGTGACAACGTGACAATCGAAGAAGGTGCTGCCATCATCTCCTCGGTAGTTGCTGCCGGTATTACCGTCGGTCGAAAGCAAATCATCCGCAATCGTGTTATTGCCGGAAGCGTCGCTGAATCTCAACCGTCGCGCCGACGAAGGAATAATCAAAAGCATCATGAAGCATCCCGGACAACAGCCGGCACGCTCGCCGACGTCCCGGACATGAATAGCCGCACGGAAAGCTTCCGAATCTGGCCTAAGTTTTCCTATGCCGGATGCTTCAAGAGAGTTGCTGACGTTGTCATGGCCGTTGCAGTCCTGCTCCTGTTCGCACCGGTGCTGCCGTTAATTGCTTTGGTTGTGAGATTGAGTTCCGATGGACCCGTGTTCTTCAAAGACAAACGCCAGGGACTTCACGGCAAAACGTTCAACTGCCTGAAATTCAGAACCATGCTCGTTGGCGCCGACAGAATCCAGGACAAATTAAGAACTCTCAACTTCGTCGACGGCCCCCAGTTCAAAATGGCTGATGACCCCAGAATCAACGCTGTCGGCAGATTTCTCAGGGATACGTACATCGACGAAATACCGCAGTTCTTCAACGTTCTGCGCGGCCAGATGAGCGTCGTTGGTCCAAGGCCGTCTCCCGAATCGGAAAATACTTCGTGTCCCTACTGGAGAGATGCAAGACTCTCTGTCAGGCCGGGTATCACCGGACTTTGGCAGATACGCAGGACACGAGAACCCATGAAGGACTTTCAGGAATGGATATATTACGACACAATGTATGTAAGAGACCTCTCACTCGGTTTGGACCTGCGGATATGCTGGCAAACGGCAAAAAAACTTGCAAGAAACTTTGTTAGTCAATTCTGAATGTGACTTTTCAGACAATTCTTAAAGGGAGTCGACAAATGCCAAGAAGATACTTTAACTGGAAACTGGCAGTCGTCCTGTTAATCGGCCTGTTCATTATCGGTATTGCCGCTTACACCCTGCGCTATTGGCAGAGAGGACGAAGGGCAGACGTGGGGCTGCTGCTTGGTAATAAGGCCTACACTGAGCAAAATTGGGCCGAAGCGGCAAACCAGTATGGAAGATACATCTCTGTAGAAAGTGATGACGTTCCGGTGTTGCTCAAGTACGCCGAGGCACAGCTTAACATCAGACCACTCAAACAAGGCAATATTCAGCAGGCAGTTGCAGCCTACCGCAATGTCCTGAGAATCGACAAACAAAACTCCGATGCAGCCTTGCAACTTACCGGTATTTACATCTCTTTGAATATGGCTGGCGAGGCCGAACTGATTGCCGCCAGACAACTTGCCGGCGACTCTGCAGGGCAAACCGACCCTAATCTCGCAACAAAACAAAAACAGAATCCGGAACTGACGAGGATGCTGGCAGTGGCAATGGCAAAACAACGAAAGTTCGGTCAAGCTGCTGAAACACTGAAACGCCTCATACAGGAACAGCCGGAATATGTGTTGGCCTACGAGACGCTCGGGCAGCTCATGGAACAGCGGCCCGAAGATTTCCCCGGGAAACCAGCCGACTGGTTTGACCTGGCTGTGAGCAAAAATCCGTCGTCGGCCCTTGCATATATTGTTCGCGGTGCATTCCGTTTGAGAAGCAATGACCCCAATGCCTTGAACGACCTTGAGCAGGCCGAAAAACTCGATATCTCAGATACCAGCATCAGATTGCGCCTTGCAAGAGCACTGGTAAGGGCGAATGAACTCGATAAAGCCGAGTCACACCTTATCGCCCTGCGAAATGCTGAACCGGCAAATCTTAACCTTTGGAAAACATGGGCACAGCTTGCTCTCAAGAGCAGGTCACAGACCAGGATGAACGAAACGGCTGAAACGGCATTGAAAGAACTCACCTATCTGCGTTTGGATTTTATGCCGCTTGCCGCCGAGTTGTTTATTCAGGCGGAAAACTATGATCGAGCCGAGTATTGCATCAACCAGTTGCAGCAGGAAAAAATGTTTCCGGCGCTTACCGCTGCTATGGAGGCCCTTGTGGCCAGGGGAAGGGGCCAGGATTATAAGGCCGTCGAATCATGGCTCCGGGCGATAAACCTCGGCAACAAATCACCGCAAATTCGACTGAACCTGGCATCAACTCTCAATCGTCTGGGCAATACGCAGTCAGCACTCGGGTACTTGCGAACCCTGGTTTCGGAGAGTCCGGATCTTTTCGGCGGACGGTTGGCTCTTGCAAAGTTATTGGCTCAAATCGGCAATTGGGCAGAAGCCGCAGCGCAGGCTCAAATTGCCTGTCAATTGGATCAACGCCGTGCCGATGCAATCGCACTTCTCTGCCAGGCCAAAATAAAATTGTTCGAAGAAAACTCAACAAGCAAGGATTCCTCCGACTGGAACAAGCTTGAGCAGCAAGTCGATGCACTGCAAAAGGCTACCGGCGACGCCATCGAACCAAAACTGCTGAAGTTTCAGATTCTGATGTACAAAGACAATCTTGCAGAGGCTGAAAAGTTGATAAACCAACTAATAAACTCGCATCCGCAACAGACTAAACTTTTCCTGGCCAAGGCCGACCTGCTCATTGCCAGGCATGAAGTCGAACAGGCAACGACCGTGGTAAATGCAGCAATAACGCAGTTTCCACAGGAGTCTGAACCGGTAAGATATCTGGCAACCCTTCTGGCTACCCAGGGTGACTACGACAAGGCCGGACAGGTTGTTGAGCAGGCACTGCAACGAATAGAACAACCCATAGTCCAACGCCAATTGTGTCTGCTTCTCGCACAGATATATACACTCTCGAAAGACGGAGAAAAGGCCTATGCGGATCTTGACAAGTTCGCCAAAAAACTGCCCAACGACATTCTAATCAAACGCGAACTCTTGAAGTACCGGCAGGTTATCAACGACCCCAATCGTGCCCAGCAACTCGTTGACGACATCAAGTCGCTCGAAGGTCCGCAGGGCTGGCAGTGGCGTTATGAACAGGCAAAACTATGGTATGAGAAAAATCTGCAAGCACGCTATTCACAGATAACGTCACTTCTGAAGGAGAATCTACTCGCCGACCCTTATAATCAGGCCAATCGTATGCTTCTGGCGTTGGTTTACGAGCGAGCGGGAGACTTGCAGCTTGCTGTTTCAAGCTATTGCCAGGCATTGGATCGCTCACCGCGGGACATTCGAATAATCGTTCCCACGGTGGCCGCCCTGCAAAAAGTAAATGAATACGACCGTGCAGATGAAATACTTCGAAGGGCTGCCGGCGAAAAACTTGTCTCTCCGCAACTGCAGAACCTGCAGTGGCAAAGCTATCTCAGACACGGCGAACTCGACTCGGCCGGTAACATCCTTGAGAATCTTCTCCGTGATGACCCAAACAATCGTGCCGTTGGTCTGTCACTTGTGCTGCTCAAAATACAGCAGAGGCAGTTCGATCAGGCGCAGCGGTTGCTTGCCGGACTAAGAACCAATGAACCCAATTCGCTGCAGGTAGCAGCAGTGCAGGTCGAATTGAATATTCGCCGGAATAAACCCGCCGAGGCACTGGCGCTTTGTGATGAACTGGTCAAAAATAACAATAACGCGTCGGCTTACATCCTGCGGGCCAGAACACACGCTAAATTTGCAAACAACGACAAGGCGCAACAGGACCTTGACCGTGCCGCGGCCATAGAACCCAACAACGTCACAGTCTGGGTCGCTCGAAGCGATTTTTACCGTACTATAGACCGGCCCGATAAAGCCATAGAACAGATACAACATGCCCTGTCCATCGCGCCAAACAATATCCAAATACAAAAAAGAGCCATTCAAGCCTTCCTGAATTCGGCAAATCGTCAAAAACTCCAGCAGGCAAAAGGCATTCTTACTCAAGCGCTGGAATCCTACCCAGACGACATACAACTAAGATTTCTCAAAGCCCGTTCTCAAATTGCAGACGGAACCGCCCCGGCAGTCAAAGAAGCAACGCAGATTCTCACGAAAATTACCGAAGACCAGCCGAAAAGTCTCAACGCATGGTTGCTTTTGGGCGAAATTATGCTCAGGCAGCAGAAGCCGGCCCAGGCGATAGATGCTGCGATGAGAGGCCTGGTTCAAAAACCTGATGACAAAAACCTGATGCTGCTCAAAGCACGCGCCGAAGCCGCAAGGTCGCCTGCCCTGGCCATTCCAACTCGTGAAAGACTGTATTATAAAATCGACCCCAATGATGCGGGGCTTTTGATACTGCTGGCCGAAACCTATATGGCCGCAGACACTCCGAAAAAGGCTTTAGACCTGTTGAACAAACACTCGGCAGAGTTCACCGATACTGCCGATGTGCGAAGAATACGCATCGCCATCGCCACAGCACTTTACAAAAACAATAACAAGGACCAGGCTAAGCAGGAATTTGACCGGCTCTACCAGGCCGCACCGGATGACCCGGCGGTCTTGTTGGCTCATACCGGAGTGTTAAAGGATGACCAACTGTGGAGTCGAATCAGTGAAATAGTGGAAAACTGGTGCCGCAAAAACCCGAATGATTCGAATACCCCTACAGCAGTTGCCGTCCGGTTGGCCGCGGCTCAAAACCCCGGGTCGCGCAAAACTGCTGAAATCATTCTCCGCGCGGTTCTGGATCGTCATAGAGATTGCCTGCCGGCAATGAATACGCTTGCCCTGCTGCTGCAGATGACCGGCCGACCCATTGAAGCCGCCGCACTTTACGAGAAGATTCTTGCGGCTCAGCCGGACAATGTCGTTGCCGTCAACAATTTGGCGTGGATATTGTGCCAGGAACAGGACAAGCCCCAACAGGCAATCGAAATGACACGACGGGCCTTAAAAATTGCGCCCAACTATGTCGACCTTATCGATACCCAGGGCGTCATATATCTTCGCCTCGGTGACTTCGACAAGGCAATTCAGGATTTTACAAGGTGTTTGCAGCTATATCCTGACGGGACACCGGCATCAGTGGCGTCACGTTTCCACCTCGGAAAGGCCTATGCAAGTCGCGGACAAAAAGACAAAGCTGCCGACAGCTTAAAGAAAGCATTAGACCAAAATTCCAAAATTGGAGGTTTGTCCCCCACAGACGTCGATGAGGCACAGCATCTAATCAATGCATTATTGGAGGGAAGTTAATATGACCACGCCAACTCAACCAGAAAAAAGAGCTTCTACCAAACCACCGTTTCATGACGGCATCCCACGCACCCAGCCAAATTTCACCCTGCTTGATGAGAAACAGTGGGACTATATCCAGAGACGCTATCGTATGAGCCCGAGAGAACTTCAGGTCGCAAGGCTTGTCTGCCGGGGCTTCACCAACGCCGACGTGGCCAACGAACTCAACGTCAAACAGGGAACCGTTAAAACACATCTGAGGAGTATCTTTAGCAAGGTCCGTGCAAGAAACAAGATTTCCCTCCTGCTGAGATTTATGCATACCGCCAGCATATTTGAAGGCGGCCCTTTCAGTAGTGTCGGCTTCCAACGCATAGACCCGCAGAATCCAATTGAAGAACCGCCGCCCGCGTTTGGCCGATACTGACGTTTATCGATACTCACTAACAACCATCTTTCACTACTGCTCTGTTACTGTTCAATCGAGGATTTGTCATTGCGAGGCCTGAAAGGCCGTGGCAATCTTAAACCTACGAAAGATTGAGATTGCTTCGCTTCGCTCGCAATGACAGTTCGTCAAATTACAAGTAACAAAGCACTACGTTGTGCCGGCTCTATCACGAATTATCTCCACGCAGCTCTGACTGTTGGCATGATTACCATACGTCCTATAACCCCTCTGCCCAAATGATTACTTTGAAATTCGCAAAATAGTAGGGGTTTCCCCCATATCGAAGATAGTATTTAGACCGATAACAAAAACAGAGCCAACCCCGATTTACAGCAGCCAATTAAGCATTATTATAGAATAATCGAACTTGAGGCCGGTAATGGCATTTCGCAGGTGCCGCTGGTAATCGTTGATGTCGTATTGAGTTAATATGTAAAGAGGAGTGTAGGCCCCGCTCATGTTGGAGCAATTTGACCAAAGTTTTCAGAAATTCCGGTTTTTTTGAAAAAAAACACGTTTTTCGGGTTTTTCTGTTTGACTTTATCGGCCAGGTCCTATACAATACAGCAATTGATGGTGGTCGGAGGGGATGGACGCCCCCGCCAAAATCTTCTCATGGATTGATTTTTTGGGGTAATTTTGTGGATTAAGCGGTATTGTTTGTAATCCGCTTGGAAGTGGGAGTAAAAACGTAGTGTCACGAAGTGGAGAAAAACTGCTGACGCACAGCGTCGCTTTGCTGTGCAGCCTGCTGTTGCTGGCCTTAGTGATAGTAGTTAATGCTGCGCCGACGGTCACTCCTATCAGCGCCGGCACTGTCACCTCCCCTGCTCCCGACGATGGTGATACACATGTCACCTTGGCCGAGGCACCACACTTTACTGATTACAGCAATTCAACTATCTCGGAACTTGCCGAAAAGTTCCTTGCTCCACCCGACGCTTCGGCCGCTTCGATACCTGACCGGGCAAAGACTTTGCCGGCAGTCCCCGCAACACTCCTGATGGTACTGACGGGCTTCGCTTGCGTTTCGCTCGTTCGAGACCGCAGGGTATGGATAGCGGCCCTGGCAGGACTCTTATGGGCAGGCCAGGTCGGCGTGCAGAACCTGCCTAAGTTGGCACAGCGTTTTGCACACACAAATCACAACGCACGGCAAGCGTCTTCTTCGAAACTTGCTCGGTCGCGCCAACTCGAAACGTTTGGACGCTCACGCGCTGACATCGAAGGTACTCGATATGTCGCCCTGCTCCATTATTTGGCTGGCATACCTAACGGGTCAACCGTCTCACTATTCGAAAACACATCCCGCAAAAACCTGGATATATCCGGGCCGGTTCAGTATGCGCTTACACATCTGCCCGTTTTCGCAGCCCGCCCAATAAGGGCACTGGCCGCGGAAGCCGCGCAGTTTACATATTTTTCCCCTGCATTCATATTCCAAAACCTCGCACGAGGCCCTCCCGAATTCCAATGAGAAACTTTTTGTTTAACGTAAGAGAGTATGTTCGCGAAATACTCTCGAAGTTATTGTTTTTCTTAGGTTTTAACAAGGTTTCCGATTCCAATGGAAAAGGAAATACGGAAGGAAAATTTATGAAAAAGTTACTTTTAATATTTGCCTTAGCAGGTCTTATGGCAACACCTGTCCTGGCTGAGCCGACCTTACAGGATATATTGAGTGCCAATACTGTTGACGGCATTACCGGCATTCTTATATCGGGCCCTTCTTTTCCTAACAGCAGTGTGACTGTAGCTACAGATGCACTTACTGATGGGTCTGATGCACTCTGGAGTGTTTCAGGGGCAGGCATAGGCGGTGCATCTATTATCATTGAGCTAGCGGGATGGGCAGGCACTAGTACATTTGGGATATATGATGCTGCAGATCCCACGAATGCTGCGCAGCAAGTTGAATTGTTTTCAGGCGCAGCCTCACAAGGTGATCAGGTGGTTGTAACTATAAAGGCAGATGGCAGCGTCTTCTTGAACATAGTTACCGATACTGGTGTTGCTTTTGCTGAAAATAAGTTTGGATACTATTTTGACACACCGGGTGGGTTGTTTTATAGCGACACAACTCTAAACTTTGATGATGAAGACCATATGATCGCCTTACAGGGTTTGGATGTTGATACCATCCAAATCCCCACTTTGGCAGCTGGCCTGTGGACTTCAAACGAGTATGTGCTGGGCTGGGAAGATATGTCTTTCCCCGGCGCCGATGCGGATTATCAGGACCTTGTACTCATGGTCGAATCTGTTACTCCCGTCATTCCTGCTCCGGGTGCTATACTGCTGGGCGGTATTGGTGTTTGCCTGGTCGGATGGCTCAAGAGACGAAGATCACTTTAATCAACAGGAAGTTGAATATGTTAAAAATCAATCAGAGACTTAACTGGATTGGTAGGAAGCAAGGAGCGCGAAAGCGATGCCTTCTTCCTACCCCAGGTAGTTTAGAGAGGCAGGTGATATGAAGAAGTTGTTTATATTATTGAGTGTCTTGGTATTGGCAGCAATCTGCCAAACTGCCGGGGCCAATGTTACCACTTACAGTTTTTGCAACATTACAAATAAGGGGCCTACCGATATTGCAGGTCAGTTTAACGTTGTGCTTACTGAGGACAGTGCGAATGTTGTGCGTTTCACGTTCAATAACCTTGGGCCTGATCCTGGCAGCATCTTCGCCGTGTACTTCGACGATGGAACAATTCTGGGAAGCACCCTCGTTATCGACGACAGCCCACCAGATGTTGCTTTTGAAAAAATCACAACTCCATCGGATCTGCCGTCTGGTAACACACTTATTCCTCCCTTTGTGACCTCAGACAATTATAAAGCCAAGAAAGTTAATGCAGCAGTTCAAGGCGTTGATCCTGGGGAATCATTGGGAATTGTATTTCAACTGATCGGGGGTCAGACGATAACTGACGTCCAAGACGACCTCAGTACCGGCGTGCTACGAATCGGTATCCATGTTGGCCAAATTGGCGCTACGTCTACCTATGGTGGTTGGAGTGACTCATTCGTGAACTGCCCTCCAATTCCCGCTCCGGGTGCGATTGTACTGGGTAGTATTGGTGTTTGTCTTGTCGGTTGGCTGCGAAGACGAAGAATGGTTTAGTTTGAGAAAGAGGTAAAAGCATGAAGAAACTAATTTTGATGACTGTTCTTCTCTCGTCTTTTGCAGGGATAACTCTGGCTGCCCCGACAGTGGTGTTTCATGCCGGCTATCGCAGCGGCCCGGGCGGTGAATTTCAAGCCGCGATTGCGGACTGGACTTTCACTCCCGTCGATTTGCCCGGTGGCGCATACGACTTCGAGACCTTCTGCCTGGAAAGAAGCGAGTTCCTTCGGTTTAATCAAATATACTATGTTGGTTTCTCCGATGCCGCCATATTTGGCGGTGTTGGCGGTCAGGACCCTCCGGGGAGCGGCAGCGACCCTCTGGATCCAATGACAGCCTACCTGTACAGCCAGTTTATCACCGGCTCGCTCAGTGGCTACGAGTATACCGACGTGTCAGACCGAATTGCTTCCGCTGACGCGCTCCAGGACGCTATCTGGTATATTGAAAACGAGATTTCGGCTCTGCCGACCGGATTGGCAACGACGTTTTACAATGATGCCGATGATACCGTCAATGGTTCGTCGCCGACGTGGAGTGGCTTGGGCACCGTTCAGGTGATGAATGTTTACTCATCAAGTACTCTGGAATGCGGAGTAGCGCAGGACCAGTTGGTAATGAGGCCAATCCCCGCACCAGGGGCTATTATCCTGGGAGGAATTGGCGTAGTGTTTGTCGGCTGGATGAGACGAAGAAGAGCATTATGACAGTATTGACGCAGGATTTGTCCGTGCGACAGTGGATAGTTTGCGCATACTGATGTTACAAATGGGGGGCTGAGGTGTCGCCCTTGGCCCTTTCTTTTTACCCCACAAGCCACGTGGAGAGGTCATCTGTCTTAGGAGAAAGAGGGTGTACAAAGCAAAAGCTATATTGATGGTTCTTATCATTGGATTGGCCGGCTCCTTTTCGGCAGCGGCAGAGATTATATACGTTGACGCGGCAGGCCCGAATAGCCCTGGAACAGGGCGTATTGAGGACCCCTTTCGCATAATCGCGGATGCAATCGATTCGGCTGATTCGGGCGATATTGTCGAGATAAGGCCGGGCGTTTACACAGGATACGGCAATTATAACCTCGATACCGGCGGGCGTTCCATAACGATTCGCAGCATCGATGCCAACGACGCCAATGTGGTCGCTACAACAATAGTTGACGCCAACGATGCCGGCAGGGGGTTTTCTTTCACAAGCGGTGAGGATGCCAACTGCGTAATATCGGGGCTGACTATCAGAAACGGAATTACTACGATTTCCTACGGGGGCAATATCTATTGTTTTGAGAGCAGCCCCACAATCCGCAACTGCATCATTGAAAACGGTTACTCCGCAAATGTCGGAGGCGGGGTCTTTTGCGCTTTCAGCCATCCAGATATTATAGCGTGCACGATAGCACATAATTCAGCGGATTTTTACGGAGGAGCCATAGGGTGCTATTACAGCAAACCGCAGATAATGGGCTGCGAAATAACCGCGAACACGGCCGGTTTCGAAGGGGGAGCACTGGATGGGGTATTCAGCGGTCCGACGTTCACAAACTGCGTTATCACTGATAACCGAGCCGTAAACAGCGCGGGCTTGAATTGTTACTCATCTGATGAGACTATCGGTGAGACGAGTCTGATCAACTGCACCGTGGCAGGAAACCTTGCATCCGGTTTTGGCGGTGGAGTCGGCTGTCAGGATGGTGCCGGTTGCAATATCACCAACAGCATCTTTTGGGAAAATAGTGCAAACCAGGGCCGGCAGGTATACATATCACAGCAAAGTAGCTGCTCGATTCACTACTGCGATATTCAGGGTGCCGACGCAGCCGTATATGATCCATGTGACAATTTGCTTTGGGCCGCCGGCAATTTGGATACCGACCCATGCTTTGCGACCTTTGATTCTCAGGGTGACGCGAATACCTGGGATTTTCATCTGCAGAGCACCTATGGACGTTTTGACGCCAATAGTCAAAGCTGGGTCCGTGACGTCAATACGAGCGTTTGTATTGATGCGGGCGACCCTAATGCAGACTGGAGCGGTGAACCCTGGCCAAACGGCAGGCGAACGAACATGGGGGCCTTCGCAGGAGCGTTCCAGGCAAGTATGAATGGTAACGTTGCTGACTTTGACCTAAGTGGCGAGGTGAACTTCTTAGACTTTGCCGGTTTCGCCGACGAGTGGTCTGCCGAGGAACCCTGCATTGAGGACCTAAGCGGCAACGGCGTGGTGGATTTTGCCGACCTCAAAATCTTCTCGGCAAACTGGCTCTGGCAACGTCAGTAAGAGACCATTTTCAGCAAAAGCTTGTGTATCGCCAGTTTCCTATGCCGTCCCACCAACTCGAAACGTAATCGCAGACCACCGGCGAGCCTGACCTTTCCTGGTACAGGGCCAGTGCCATATCCCTAAGTTGTTCCATGCAACCACGTCCCCCCATCTGCCATGCACTAACGCCTATGCTTATCGCCTCACATTCAGTTTTGGCGTAATCATTTTCTTTTCCTATCAGCAGCTCGGCAAGCTTTTGTGCGTAAGGCTCCAGGGCCTCCTGCCAGCGACGGCGCTGCTCCTGTTCCTCGGCCAATACCCTATCCAACAGATTTGCCCTCTTCTCCTGACGTTTTTGTCGAATCGCTCTAATGCGAGCCAGACGCTCGGTGCGGTGCCTGCGACTTGGGGGAAACAGCATCTCAAGCATCCCAGCCGCCGGATCGACAATCACCCAGGCCAGGAAGGTGGTACCAAGCGTCCCAAGTGCTATACCTACAAAGAACTCCTCCGCTCCTTTCACGCCTATCATACCGAGACACCCGGCAAGACAACCCAAAAACGGTGTCGCAAGGTATAAGGCCGTATAGTACGACGTACTGGTCAGGGGGTGTTCGGCCTCGATAATTCTGCTCTCACCAACACCCCTGAAAATTGCGAATAGATACAGGCTAACCAGCAGAAGAATAACCAGTGCCGAATGGCCGGACAAGCTGAATATAATCCACCAGTTCACACCTGCCTGCCGCAGTGTTGTAATCAGAATATAACCCAGGCATAGCACCAGCCACGCTGTGCCGCCAAAATGAATCAGTTTGAGAGTTCTTCGTCCGGACATCAACTATTCTTCCACAACCTGTGCTGAATCAGACCGCGCTGCCGCGCTGCTACCGATAACTTGGTGGGCCTGATATAATATTAACAGTAGAGAAAGCACGACCAATTGGGCGTACAAATTCCTCCACCTTCAATGCTATAGCTGCAAGCACCGTAGGAGGAACGAATATTATGTCACCTTCCTGAAGCAGCACATTCTTGGTCATATCCCCGTGAGCGCTCATCCGGTCGTAGTTCACTTCGAATATCCGTGGCTTGCCACCCTCTATCACCGCGGGGCGTATAACCTGAATTCGGGCCACCCACGCCATGGGGTTGGGCCGTGCAGCGGCAATCGCCTCCAACAGCGTATCACGACCGGTATAGAGCTTAGGACCCTCCAGGTAAACCTGCCCAAGAACATAGTACTTCTTACTCCTGAAAAAACTCACGCGCACGTCGATAGGCTTGTCCGCTGACAGAGCATAAAAGCCCAAAACCTTCGCCTTTATAAGCTCTGCCAATTGTGCCGGAGTCCTGCCCGCCGCCATAATCTCCCCAAGATTCTCGAAGCTCACCCTGCCGTCAGGACGAATCTGCTGCTGCTGGCCGTCTATTTCAGGAACCTTCGAACAATGCACCTCGATTTCATCCGGCGGCTGTAGAATGTAACTTTCACTTGTCACATCTACCTGTCGAGGTTTAAGAAATGCCTCTATATTCTTCGGATTGGACGAAAAGCACCCGCCCAAGCCAACCGAAATCACCGATAAAAGCATAACGACTACCATCCGCGTGTTTGTCATAACCAAACCTCCTTTCCCTTGTAATATTGCTCACGAAACCCTGCTAAGATAACGACCGAGCACAAGCCGCCACAGGTTTGTATTATAACCGATTCCTGTTGGTTCGACAAGGCTTTATATTGGTACTGCTCATGAAAATCTATAAGATGCTAAAATAACTTTATAACCTGCATTACTACGATTCTCAGTGCAATAATCGTTAAAAGCACCTTAAATATCTTCCTGAACGACGTCTCCGAGAGCTTGCCCAGCATCTTCTTTCCGATCACGGTACCGATGACAACCGCCAGGCAAAGGGACACAAGAAGTTTCCAATTGCCAAAAACATTTATTCCAATAAATCCGAAAAGGATAATCTTAATGATATGCGAGATTGCCTGGCATGTGGCTTTGGTAGCAACAAGCTCCTCTTTTATTATGTCTTTTCTGATAAAAAACGGGGCAATGAAGGGACCAATCGCCCCAAAGAATATTCCAATAAACCCGGAAATAAAACCTATCGGCAAAAACAATACGAATGAAGAAGTCCTTTCGTTGCGACTTTTCGGCAGTAATGCAACTGTAAGAATAAAAACACCCATTAGCAATTTTACGATATTCTTGTCCAGCAGCCTGAATATAAATATGCCAAGAATCGCCCCCGGAGCTATCCCGATAATGAAGTAACCTATGACCCTCCACCTGATATGCCTAAAGAATAGTACGAGCCTTGTGCTGTTACTTATAAGCTGAACTGTGCCATGCAGGGGAACAACATAATCGGTTGCGACCATCGAAGCGATAATAGCAAGTAGTATCGTTCCGCCACCCATACCAGTCATGCCGGAAATTACAGAACAGACAACGGCCCCAGCCGTTAGGATTAGTATGGATATCACTACTGTCCCATTATAAGTCGAATAATAACAATTGGTTATGAAATTGAATAATTTCGTTTTGCAAGACATTTTTCATAAGTACTTGTGTCATAGGAACTTTCTCGAAAAGTACAATGCTGAGAATTTGCAGGATTTCGCCCAAACTCAGTTCGATTTCCAGTTCCTTCTTGACAATCGCTACCAGAACGTAAACGCTGATAGCAATCCAGATTTGAGTCTTTACTGC